>Ga0302243_1000503_pt1 | contig 34692 bp, 46 predicted proteins | sample AAG_UR_Met_MG_FD_193514 | JGI IMG/M metagenome (GOLD analysis project Ga0302243, IMG submission 193514) | Enriched activated sludge microbial communities from anaerobic digester in WTTP, New Holstein, Wisconsin, United States - AAG_UR_Met | ecosystem: Engineered > Bioreactor > Anaerobic >... | reverse complement strand
CGCATGTCACTGCAATGGAACTACTTTGAATTTGAGGAAATTGTTAGAAGCGGATGATTATAATTTTCTTCACGATGTTTGTGGTATTATGCGGAACATCAATAGGAGAACAGGAAAAATAGAGAATTTCTTCAGTCCGAGGTGTGAATTATAGGATAGATAGAGCCGCGTGAATTGACCCGGGATAGCGATTCACGAACCCGGAGGGAGAAGCCAATCGATGGCCGGGGCAGGTGACTACTGAAAGAAGATGGCGTTCCCCGTGGCGGAAGGTAGACGCAACAGAGGCACGAAGACGGTTAGAGTCCGTGGACGTGGCGTATCCATCTGGTTGATGAGGTCGGATGGAGTCCGTGGGACAAGGCCCACGGCGGGGAAAATGGCCGTTCCAGTGAAGTGTAATGCATGGTGAGTGTATTACTTGAGTATGGCCTCCGAAGCGATACTGGATAAGCGAGGCGGGCGGTGATGTGCCTTGATTACGCGGCGGAGCTAACGCGCTAATGAAACATCACGACAAGAGCTGACAGCCCGGAAAGACGGGCACAATGCCCGGTTAGCTCAATTGGTAGAGCGCACACATGTGTGAGGTTGCGGTTCGAGTCCGCATCTGGGCGTGGAATTTACCGGGGTGCACACCGGGGAAAAAGGAGGCCAAAAATGGCGATTATTGCAAAAAGCACAGGCACGCAGGAATTCGAAATTGTGCCGGAGGGAACTATTCAGGCTGTGGTGTCCAATGTCTATGATATTGGCGAACACCTGAAGCGCAACATCCGCGAGGGCACTGAGGATCGACAACACCAGGTGGTTGTGATGTTTGAGATGGCGGAACGCATGAAGCGTGGTCAGTATGCCGGGGAGCGGTTTGTGACATCGAAGACCTATAAACTCAGCTTCCACGAAAAATCCAATCTCAGAAAAGACACCGAGGCGATATTGTCCAGGCGTTTCACTGAGGAGGAGGCCACTCATGGGTATGATGTGGAGCAGTTGATTGGCCGGAATTGCTATCTGGCGATCATCCATTCGCGGCGTGGGGAAAAAACTTACTCGGACATCCAGGGCATCATATCATTACCCACCGGTGTACAACCTATGGTGCCGGAGTTGCCCCGCGAACATTGCCCTAAATGGATCGCTGAGAAGCGTGCTCTTGGTGGGGTGATTGGAGCAACGGCAGAACAAAAACCAGCCACGACACAATCAGGTGTTCAGGGTGTCCAGATGGATCCTCAAAAAAAAGTGATTCTCGATATGGCGAATGCTCAGTTGGAGCAGTATGTCAAAGATGGTCTGTTGACCTATGATGAGATAAGATGGTTTGTGAAATCGGTAGCAGGCCGAGAAGCGAGGATTTCGGAGCTTGACATCGAGCAAATAAACGCAGTGGTTCGGAAGTGTCTGGTAATTGTGGAAAAGGTGACTACTGTCAAAGCGAAAAACTCGCCATTGTCTGATGAGCTTTGCACAGACCCGCTTGTTCCGCCATCATTCTGAGGAGGATATATGGAACTTGAATTAGCTACGATTAGCGCCACGCTCACGAAAACAATCTCCTATGTACGTGGTGTGTGTGGTGAGCCAACGGCTCCGGTGCCAATTGCAGACGATAAGGCGCTGGTATCTACCCAAGAGAACATTGCAACCCTGAAGGCGTTGGAAAAATCGATTCTCGAGTATTTCGCGCCCCGGAAAAAGGAGGCCAAGAAGCCTTATGATGAACTGCTGGAACAGGAACGTGTATGGAAAGAGGCAGTAAATAAGGTTTTTGTATTTGCTGACGCAAGGGTGCGTGAATACAACGACCGAAAAAGGCGGGAAATACAGGAACGGGAACGCATCGAGGCAGAAAAACGCGCCGAGGAGGAGCGCAAGCGGTTAGATGCTGAAAAAGCCGAGGCCATGAAGGCTGGCAACACCGAACAGGCTGAGGTGATCGAGGAGGTGAAACAGGCGACTGTTGCCGGTTATGTCCCGGAACGCAAGATGATGAGTCGCTCGGAGATGAACACCATGAGCGAATCATCGGTGATTGAGGATTTCCAGATCACCAACCATGAGGAATTTGCGGCGGCTCTATTGTCATCAGGGAAGGGCTCTCTGATTGTGCTGGACAGTAAGACATCGACACAGTTCAAAAAGTACCTGTTAGCGAATCAGGATGTGTCAGCATTTCCAGGCACCGTATTTCGCAGGGACTGGAAAACTAATTATAAGACAAGAGTATAGGAGGCAATATGATAGAATCAGAGACGACGATCTGACAATTTAACCCAGTGGCAGCCCCGAAGGGTGTAGTTCCGTTCGACTCGGAGCCGGGGCAAGATAATACACAAAAGGTGGTTGATATGGCACGACCTCAAAAGCGCACAGTTGATTATTTCCCGCATTCTGCAATCTCAGGGAAGACAGTATTTAAGCTGGAGTCCGCATGGGGTAATGATGGTTATGCCTTCTGGTTCAAGCTTCTTGAATTGCTGTGCCAGAGTGACGGCCACCTATTCGACTTCAATCAAGAAAAGGATTTTCTTTGCGCGAAAGCCCGGGTGAGTGAAGATACTGCTGTATCAATTCTCTCGAAACTGGCAGAGTGGGGAAATATTGACCCTGAGTTATGGGCACAAGGGCGGGTGTGGTGTCAGAATCTGGTGAATGGATTGCGAGACGCATACCGGAGAAGACCAGACCTTTACCCGGAGCGGCCAGTTAATGACGGTAAAAACCAATTAAAAAGAGGGTTATTGACGGAAGAATCTCAAATAAACGATGATAATGACGGTAAAAACCTGGAAAGAGAAAGAGAAAGAGAAAGTAAAGAGAAAGATGAAAGAAGAGAATCCGCTTGCGCGGCAATATTATTTTTGAACGAAAAAACTGGAAAGAAATTCACGACATGTGACGCTAATATCCGGCCTATCATGGCACGATTGGCTGAAGGCCACAGTATTGAGGATGTAATGCGGGTGATCGAAATTAAGACCGCTGACTGGAAAAATGATCCAGCAATGAATAAATATCTGTGCCCGGACACATTGTTCAGGCCATCCAATTTCGAAAAATATCTTAATCAACAAACAGTTGACGCTCGGGCATCACCAAATGACCAACCCACATGGGGGTCGGTGATGGCAAAACTTGAACAGGAGGGTGTGGTATGATGACAAATTCAATGACTCAAAAACTGGATGAGTCTCAAAAAATCCAGGACCGGAAAAAGGCTGTCGAGTGGGTGTTGAATGATGCCGATGCGGTACTAATGCATGCAAAAATCGATGCGGTAAAAATGGCCTCGTTGATCTCCGCGTTTGTTGAGGATCTGAAAGAATACACAGGTGAAGAAATCATATCGGCCTACAAACAACACCGGAAGGCTTCGAAGCAATTTCCGTCAACATCGGATTTGTTGGCCAGGCTACCGCAAAGAGAAGATTATCATGGACAACGTGATGCTCTTTCAGGTCCACTGGATGGTTGGGTATTCTATCAACCAATCAACCAAGCCGACTGGATGCGCTGGTGTAATTTCGTATGCCGCACAGTACACCTGGGGACATTAACACAGATCAACCAGCTCCGAGCGCAATACAAGAAACCGGTTATAAAGCGCTATAGTCAGGCAGAAATGGCGGCAGTAGAATATGATGGATTGACCTCGGAGCAGATAAAACAACAAATCGACGCAAAAAAAGTTGTTGCTGAAAGGTTAAATATATCTACGCCAAAAGTGGGCATGTCGGTGCGCCGTGATATGCCTGATCTGTCCAGAACAGCACGAGAAGACGCGCGGCAGTACGACAGGAACGGGTACACCGCCGAATACGACGACAGCGGAAAACTCACGCAGGACGCGGAACAGTTTCTCGCGGGAGTGGGGGCATGAAAAACTTATTCCCATGTGTTTTGATGGCATTGGATGTTTGCGCAGGAGTTGTGCACCTATGCCATGGGGACTGGAAAAGGTGTGTATACTGGATTGCCGCCGCCGTGCTTACCGCAACGGTGACGTTTTGAGAGGGTGACATGAAATACTCAATCATCTATGCGGATCCGCCATGGAAATACAACCAGCGCTGGAGTATGAAAGAGCACAAAACCCGCTTTGGCGGCGGTGCCTGTAACCACTACCCCATGATGACCATGGATGAGATCAAGGCGCTTCCGGTCCAGGAAATGGCGGATGAAAATTGCGCTCTGTTTTTGTGGTGCACATTTCCGAATCTGACCCAGCAGATTGAGCTTTTTGAGGCGTGGGGTTTCGAGTATAAGACCGTTGCCTTCACCTGGGTCAAAACAAACCCGGTTGATAAGCGCCCGTTTTTCGATGTCGGTTACTACACGAAATCAAACGCTGAGGTGTGTTTACTGGGAGTGAAAGGCCGGATGAAACCGGTTTCAAACTCGGTGTCATCGGTGATTATCGCGCCACGTCGGGAGCACTCACGGAAACCGGATGAGGCCCGTGACCGAATCGTGGAACTGTTCGGCGACCTCCCCCGCATCGAGCTTTTCGCGCGCTGTGAAACTCCGGGCTGGGACGTTTTCGGAAACGAAACCCGGAAGTTCACCTCGAGAAAATGCCCGGACAGCGGGAAATATCCTACATCGCCGATGCCGTCTATCTGGTCCGGGAAGGTTTCGGGGAGTATCACCCGGTTGTCGAGGACGTGAAAAGCCCGGTCACCCGCAGAAATCCGGTGTACCGGATGAAGAAAAAGCTGATGTGGGCAAAATACCGCATCAGAATTACGGAGGTTTAACATGGCACATGGTAATGACGTTGTGTCGCACGACAACGTGTTCGAGGATCGGGAATGACGCTTGGAAGCCTGTTCGCCGGTATTGGTGGTTTCGACCTTGCCGCCCGGTGGGCTGGAATTGAGACGGTTTGGCAGGTCGAAAAATACGAATGGTGTCAGAGGGTACTTGCAAAAAACTTCCCGGAGGCAACGCGGTATGGTGACATCAGAAACGTTGGAGCGTACAACCTCGAACGAGTGGACATTATTTCCGGAGGATTCCCCTGCCAGCCCTTCAGTGTTGCCGGGGAGCGAAAAGGCACGGAGGATGACCGTTATCTCTGGCCGGAAATGCTTAGAGTTATACGAGAAATTCAACCCCGTTGGGTTATTGGCGAAAACGTTGCTGGAATCATCAACATGGCACTCGACCAGGTGCTTACTGACCTGGAAAATGAGGGCTACACCTGCGAAGCGTATATTATTCCAGCTTGTGCCGTCAACGCACCGCACAGACGAGACAGAGTGTGGATTATTGCCCACTCCACGAGCGTCAACAAGTGGGGGGGCTGTGCGACTCAACCAAAATGGACGCCGGACAGACGGGAGCGGCAGGGAATGGAGCGGACAACTGCACGACATGGCAAAGAGCGGCCTTTTGCCTACCCCGACAACAAACGACTCGAAAAACTCGACATTGCCAGCGAGTCAGACAAATCGAGACTCGATTGTTGGGACACTCCTCCGGACTGGTCACAGTGGCCAACTCAACCCGGAGTTTGTCAGAGAGATGATGGGGTATCCTGCGGGATGGACAGACCTTGCAAACAGTGTGATAGAGCAAGGCAAATAAAGGCTTACGGAAATGCGATAGTTCCACAGGTGGCCCTTGAGTTTTTCCGGGCGATTCTGGAGGCGGAGAAATGATAGCGATCGGTAAAATCCTCGGTGTGGGAGCATCCGGAGAACTGGAACTTGAACTGTTCGACGCTGACATGTCCAGCTTCCGGGTGGGCAAGAACATCAAGGTGAACACTATCCGCAAACTGACCGACGAGCAGGAGAGCATGGCAAAACTCCGGGGCCTCTGGTATCTTCTGCTCCGCGAACTTAAAGAGCAGACCGGATACAGCGTCGGGTATTGGAAGGGAAAGTTGAAGCGTCGGGGTGGTTTTTTCACCAGCGTGGTTGAACCAGACGGAAAAATCACACGGGACTTTCGCAGCGTGGCAGCTGGAGAGTGTACTTTTGAGCAGTTGTCCGATCTGGTGCGCGAGTCCATTGTTTGGATCAAAGAGGACGAGGTGATTGATCTGGGAGCTTTCGAGGCCCGGTATTTTGAGATTACAGGCCGGGAATTGTTGAGCGCGTGAACGCAAGGAGATTGTATGGAATTAAACAGATTTCGCCCAAAAGATTCAGGTGCAGAAGTGGTTGTTGATAATATTCACGGGATGTACTATTGGGCCCCGGATGTTGATAAGATAATCAAATGGGTGCCTACAAAAGTTCGACTTCCAGACAGGGAACCAAATGCGAGATATTCTCAAGTGCCGTGCTTGGTTATTCGGAATGGAGAAGTGCAGATTTTGGTGTTTAATCACGAACACATGGTTTGGGATGATGCCGATGGAGATGATTTTTGTTGCTCAATTGATGGGGTAAGTTTTTGGATGCCGCTTCCTGAAATTCCAAAATAAGGGGATTGTATGTTAGTTACAATAATGTACCGTTATCCAATACAGATCAAGAAAATTCATCAAATACGGACGGAGAACTTGAGAAAATGAAAACAATAAGAGTTTTTCCCCGGAGGACAAAGGCGACTCCTGATGATTGTGATGTTTATATCGGCGAACCTGATTTGTTCGCTGAGTCAGATCGAATACACATCAGTGTCGCCTTCACATGGGACATACCAGAAGCGGAGCGTTTGTCCAAATTGTGGAGTGATATTGCTCCAGTTGAAATAGGCGGACCGGCTATTGGACAACGAGGTGAAAATTTTATTCCGGGGCTATACCTCAAGAGTGGATATGTAATCACGTCAAGAGGGTGCCCAAACCGCTGCTGGTTCTGCTCTGTGTGGCGGCGTGAAGGTGAGACAATACGGGAGTTACCAATCACAAACGGGTGGAATGTACTCGATGACAATCTATTGGCATGTTCGGAGGAACACATTCGGGGAGTATTCTCGATGCTTGCGCATCAACCACATCCGCCGGAATTTACGGGTGGGCTTGAGGCAAAAAGATTGCGTTTGTGGCACGCGGTAGAGTTGAAAAATATAAAACCAAAGCAACTTTTTTTTGCGATGGATACAGACGATGACGACGAACGAGACGCACTTAGAGACGCTGGAAAGCTTTTGCTTGGTCAAGGTTTTACGCGTTCGGGGCATGTCCTAAGATGCTATGTATTGGTGGGATACCCGGGGGACACGTTTGAAAAAGCGGAAAAACGATTGCGCGATTGTATGTCATTTGGGTTCTTGCCTATGGCGATGCTGTATAGAGATTATACCCATGGTTGTGAGAAGGACCCTCAATGGTCCTTATTCCAGAGAAAATGGGCACGCCCGGCGATTATATCTAAGGCGTATGGGAGCCGTGCTCATGCTTGATTACGAAGAAATCATGCTCAACCTTATCCGATACCAGGGAACCGACCCGGTAAGCGGAAAACCGATCACGCCCCAGAATGCGACGTATCACCATCAACTCCACAATAAGGCCGGCAACCGAAAGCGCTTTCCTCTGTTCATCAACTCGTACTGCAACGGCCTCGCGGTGGCAACTGAGAGCATCGGGGCAGACAACCGTTTCGTGATCACGGATCAGACGGCAGAACGGTATGAGGCGGCATTCAGAGCGATAGACGAGCTTTTCAAGACGGAAGAGGTTGAGATCATGAAGTTCATGTGGGATATTGGCCTGCTGTGGAAGCGGGCCGGAAAATAAGGAGGGATAGGATGAATAAAAAATTGAAACAAGCGTATGAATCATTGTTGCAAGAATCAAAATCTTATCTTTGTACTCCAATGCATGGGCAAACATATATGACTATTGGAAAAAATTGCATAGGCTATGGATGTTCACATAAGCATTTATGCCATGCTATTTATCTTGTAGAGGAGGCCAAACAATGAGTGCTGAGAAAAGCTGTTATTTCTGCCCCCGTTTTATAAAAGGATATGTTTGCAAAGAGTGTACTAAAACATCTGAACTCACCCCAGCCCAGCAGAATGCAGCGGAGTTGCTTGAGGCGATGAAAAATTTACTTAATGCTAAACAGTGCCCTAATTGCAGAAACATTGGAGAGTATGCAGAAGCTGATAAAGATGGCGACCCCTACCCTTGTCAATGTGAATGGTGTTATACAGTTGAAAACAGTATATTTAATCGTAAAGAGCAAGCAAAACAGCTCATAGCTAAATGCGAAGGAAAGGAGGGATAGTGATGAATAAAATGCAATACGCAATAGAAATATTGTTTATAGAAAAAGCAAATTGTTTATCGTCACTTCATAGAATTGAGCATTGTGTTGTACATCCTGAATATGATAATGGATATCTTCGCAATGATTTTGTTGATAAGCTTAATGTGATTGATAACGCAATCGAAATCCTACAGGAGGCTCAAACAATGGGCGCTAGTAGAAAGCTTGAAAAACCTAAGGAGGAAAAGTAGTATGACCCAAACATCTAATAAGATAACGGAAAAAGCGGCAAAAGAAATTATTAAAATAGCTGAGGAATCAATTATAGCCACCGTGTTAAAAGGGAAGGTAGAAGAACTTCTTCCGCCAAACGCAGAAATAACAATTGATGAACAAAAAGTTATACTAGAACTTAAGCGGCGAGGTATTGTAGCATGTAGTGAGAAAGATAAATTCTTAGCATACTTAAGAGAGGTTCTTCCTGTTGATTTTTATGAGTATTCGAAAGAATATCTTGATAGAGTCATTGTTGAAGAAATTGGATACTCAAAAGAATTAGTATAATTTTATACCTTAATTGAATAGGAGGCTTAACATGGAATGCAAAGGGACAATGGAAGAGATTAAAGCACTGGCTGAGGAAATATATGACACGTTTCAAAATAACGGTGAGTATGTTATTAGAGCTGTTATGACGGTATTTGAGCGCCGTGGCTGGATAACAAAGCCAGAGTGGGAAGCGGCGTACGAGACCTTAAAGCAAATGACTGCTGGTATTACTATACACAACTATATTGATACCATGGCCGCTCGAATCAGAGAGCTTGAAGGAAAGGAGGGATAGGATGGGTTTCAGGCAATTCTTAATTGTACAACAGTACATTGTAAAAAATATTGATATTGGAGAAGAAAGAGAATTTACTAATTATAAATTAGCTGAGGACTGGTTGGTAGAAATGAGAGAAACAAGACCAACATCAAGATGGGTAATGTTTGCAGAATTAGATAGATAGGAGTAAAGCGAGGAGTAATTTATGGATTTTATAAAACTGTTCCATGGCACGAATACGGGAAAATACGTCAAAAAACAAGAACTGGAGTCGTATCGCTGGAAAATTTCTTGTGAGTGAATGGGTGGAGGTATAAAATGAATGAATTAAAGCCATGTCCGAAATGTGGTGGAAAAGCTGAAATGCGGTTGTCTTTTGGCGGGCCTGTTGTTTATTATGGTATATATTGTAAATGTGGACATAATAACAGGCATTACCATTCAGAGGCTTTGTTAAGTCACGGGTTAAGTAGTTCAGGAGAGTATCCACCATCTGACAATGATATAGCAATAAATGATTGGAATAATCAGGAGGCCAAACAATGAGTGAAGTAAAAGGAACACAAAAAGAATGGATGGATTTTGACATATCTCTGAGAGAAAAAAGAGGTTTATAATGGAATTTGACGATTACGCTGAGGAAATACAAATGACACCTATACAACGTGAAACCTCTCAACGGCACTTCGGCGGCGCGCCCATATATATCCCAAAAATTACCAGATCAGAACGTGAGCGCAGAGATGACGAGATCAGACGCATGTACCATCAATCCAGATTGCGCATCTGGGATATAGCCCGGCAGTACAGCATGTCGGAGCGACAGGTACGCCGGATACTGAATGCCGGATGATGGACATAAAAATAGACAATGTCAAAGAAAATGTCCAACAGGAAAAATGACACCACATCTATGGAAATGCCCTGAGCGAGTGTGTACAATGTGGCAGGAGTGAAACCATGTCGATAGCAAGGGTCAACTGGGCAGAAATTGAAAAAAAGTATGTCTTCGGGATTGAGAAGGGCGGGAAATACCATTTCCCGTCGTATGGTGAGCTTGATCTTGAATATGGTGTGAACAAATCAACAATCCAACGCCGCTCAAAAAGAGAGGGGTGGGAAATCAAGCGGGAGGCGTTCCGCAATAAGAACCGCGAATTGATTGAGGAAAAGCGCACGCAACGTCGAGCACGCAACGCAACGGCAGAAAATGCAACGATGCAACGAAACGCAGAAAACGTTGCGCAGGATTCCGCTGGTGTGACTCAAGAGGACATCAATGAGCAGGCGGAGCGGTTTTCGCAGGAGGTAATGGAGTTCGACCGGCAGACTGCACAGATAGCTGAAACAGCACTTAGGGCCATCCGGCACAATCTGATCCAGATCGAGGCCTCTATCAATGCGCAGGGAGATGAGAAAGCTGGCATCAAGCCCGACCTCATTCAGGACAACATGAAAGCACTTGAAATTGCGCAGAAGGTCTTTAAGAATGCCATTGGTGAAGGATTGCCGGGTGGTGACGGGAAGATCGTCATTGAGGTCATCTCATCCAGGGAGAAACCGGAATGGATTTCACGCTAATCGACTACCAGCACAGGGTGCTCGAATCAAGCGCGCCGTACACCGGTATCATCGGCGGGACAGGCACAGGAAAAACATATTTCGCCCCCCTCTGGCTGTACACGCGCATGGTGCAGCACCCTGGATATGAGTGGATAGTAAGCAGTCCAACTTACAATATGCTCATGCGAAACCCGTGGAAGTACATCAACCGGCAGTGGAAAGAGAGAAAAATCAAATTCCACCCGAACAAGTCGGGCGATGGTGGTCCGACTATTGAAACCCCACACGGCACTGTGTACTTCATCAGTGCCGAAACACCTGACCGAATGCAGGGGATACACGCAAAGGGAATCATAGGGGATGAAGCCGGGCTTTACCCACGCCTTTGGTATGAGACGGCTATTCAACGCCTATCACTGAACAGCGGCCAGATGATGTTGATTACTACCCCATACGGGCTTAACTGGCTGAAAACGGATTGTTTCGATCCGTTCCTATCCGGGGATAAGGACTTCTACTTTGAGACCCCGGCCAGTTACCAGAATCCAAAGTACCCACTTGAGGAAATAGCGAGAGCTAAGAGAAAACTGCCGGACTGGAAGTTCCGCATGATGTACCTCGGGCAGTTTGTGAAACCAGCCGGGTTGATCTATCCTGAGTATCAGACGGTTGACCCTTTCCCTATCCCGGAAGATTGGACTATTGGGCGTGGTCTGGATTTCGGATTCAACCACCCGACGGCTATACCTCTGATTGCCGAAGCGCCGGATGGCACGTTCTATGTGATCGATGACTTCAAACGATCGGGCCTTACTCTGGATTCCCTATATGGGATATTGAGTGAGCGGACTGTGCATGACACATACGCTGATTATGCCCAGAAGCAGGATCTTGAAACACTGAGGGCGCGTGGTCTCGATATTCGGTATGCTGACAAGGCTGTGCTTCCCGGTATCCTGTACCTGTCCGAATTGTTGCGAACAGGCCGCCTGAAGGTATTTTCTACCTGTAAGCACTTGATTGATGAGCTGAATACCTACGCATGGGCCACTGACCGGAACGAGCAGATGACCGACGCACCAAACAAGAAAGCCGGAAATGATGACCTTCTGGATGCATTGCGGTACTATCTATACACGAAACATTGCACACCTGAGTATAACACACATGACACCATTGATACCGAGCCCAGAGAGCGCGGGAATGATATTGACCCATGGAGGATGTGAGAATGGCAACCAAGAAACCGACACACACCGAGGAAACCATAGAACTCTTCGGAGGGCGCACAACTGGAAATTCTGATGTTCTGATGTTGGCCTCCGGTGGGTATTTTCTCATCAAAAACGGCGAATCCACCAGAGGCACACTGCCAATATATGAGGAAATGCTGCTTGATGATAAGATCAGCCAGGTTATGCGTATTGTGAATTCCTCTGTTTTGTCACTTATGCATCAGTTCAAATCTGAGGACAAGCTGGCTGCAGAATTTGTACAGGAAAACTTTGACCTCCTAAGATTTGACGACTGGAAAGAGGATTTGCTGGAGGCGCGTTCGTTTGGATATTCCGTTCAAGAGAAAATATGGGGAGCGCGCCGGGGTCGCTGGTGGATTGATCGCCTCAAGATGGTGCCACACGATAAAATTGACTTTGAAGTCAATCAGTACGGCAATCTGGAACATGTGTTGTACCACGGGAAACCATACCACCCCAACATGTTCCATGTGTTCACTTATCCGCGGGTACGCGCGGGGAACTTTTACGGGCAGTCGGACTTACGGTGTGTGTACCGCGAATACTACTCGAAGAAGGTGCTCAAGCAGTACAGGAACATCGGCCTTGAAAATTTTGGATTTCCGGTCGTCGTGTGTGTGTACGACGAGAAGGAGTTCCCGAAAGGTTCTGCAAAGTACAATTCACTCATGGCAATGATTCGCCGGTTGAAAGATGATTCGAGAATTGCGCTTCCCGGGAAACGTGCAGAATCCGGCGAGATTATGCCGGGGGCAAAGGTTGAGTTTCTTCAACCGAACTTTAGCGGCGGCGGGTTTTCGGCGTTCAAAGCCGCTATTGACGACGAGGACAAGGCCATAGCTCGGAACCTCGGCCTACCTGATGACCTCGGATTTTCAACTACCGGCACCGGGTCGAATGCGAAAGCGCGCACTCAGCTTGATATGTACTGGGATATGGTGATTGGAGTGGCAAAGCGGGTGCAATGGACCATTCAGACGGTTGTGAATGAAATCACAGCATACAATTTTCCGGATGCAAAAGTCCAGTTCTGCTTTGACTTTGAGTCAGACAACGGACTAACGGAGGAGAAGGCCCGTATCATTCAAGGGCTTTCCTCAGCAGGGATTGTTATTCCCGATGAGTTTCTTTCTCAATATCTCGGGTTTGAGGCAACCATCCGACCGATGGTGGTTCAGGTGCCGGGTTCGTATGATAGTAAAAAAAAAATGAATTTTTTTTCTAATCATGGTTTCAAGCAGTACGACCAGGCGGTCAATTATGCCCGGATAGAAAAGGCGTTAGACGGGATAGAAGACGAGTATACAGACAAAATCAGCGGCGAAGTCCAGACGATGGTGGATATCTTCCTGAAAAAGCTGGACAAGCTGAACTCGTCCGATGTGACCGTTGAAAAGCTGGACGGGTCCGCAAAGTCGGCTATGAAAAAGATGTTCACCTGGATGATGGTCTTGAGCTACTTCAAAGGCCGGGAAGAATCTCTTCTGGAGCTTGAGAAGAAAGGCGTGAACTATTCCAGCATTCTCGCGTACCGGAAAACTGAGTCTTTCGCCTCGGCTGATTCTGGGTCAGTGAATGACTGGGTGACCCAGTGGTGCAAGGACCATGGGGTCTCGCTCAATCGGTACGACAAAGACTACATCGCCCGGGTGAAGGATTGGTCATTTTCAGCCGTTCAGGATGTATCTGAGGACGTGGCCCGGATCATCCGGTCGGAATTGATGACCCAGGTGGACTACAAAAACCCGGACCAGATCGCGGCATCCGTTATGAAGAAGTTGGATGCCAACGGGTATATCGGTAAGACCCCATATCAGATCAGAACCACCATCCGCACATCGTCCAGCCAGTTCTTCAATAATGCCCGTATGAGCACCTTCCAGGACCCAGACATTCGCGGGTACATTGTAGCCTATCAGTATTCCGCAGTGCTGGACAGTCGAACCACATTTTTTTGCCAGCAGCACCACGGCGAGGTGATAGCCGCGGATGATCCGCGGCTGGTCAACATTACCCCTCCGGCTCATTTCAACTGCCGGTCTATACTGGTCCCGATCACTCGCGATGAGGAGGCCTTGAGTCCTAACTGGGGACTGAAGCCCATGGTCACCCGGGACGCACAGGAGGCGTATACAACCCCGGCGGAAGGTTTTGGTGGCACTGGTACGGTGGCCATCTCAAAAGCAGAGAGCACGATCAATGAACTATTTACACCCACCTCCGCGGATGATTCTGAGATTAGATATGAGCGCGCGCGATTGATTGGTGATCTGGAAGAAGTGCGTGATAAGCCAGCATTATACCAAGATGATCCCAATGGACTTGAGGATTATAACGTGGCAATTTTAAGGAATTATACTGGCGATGGGTATTACTATGTCAATCAAAAATTACGAACCCATACCCCTGGAAACCCATATTTGCGGTGTTATAGAGATGTGCTTACCAGAACACTGGACAAGCTACCTGACTGGACTGCCGGTGGTAGAGTTGTATACCGACGCTCCGAAGTTCCAAAAGAGTTTCTTTCCGGAAAAATTGGCCCAGGGGATTATTATTACAATCAAGAGTTTTGGTCAAGTGATACAGCGGATGCTTTTGATCAACAAAGAGATTGTATGTTTATTATAAAACCAAAGACTGGAAAACATGTGCGCCAATATAATGTCTGGAATGAAGATGAAGTATTATTTAAAACCAATAGAAAGTTTCTAATTGAGGGGATTGACAAGGTGGGTAATTTATGGTATATTAAACTGGTCGAGGAGTAGAGTCATGCAAAAAAAAACTGGTTGTATTGATAGCATGAGCCCAGAAAGTAAAGCGCAGTTTATGGAATTCATAGAGCGTGACCAAGCCCTCCGTAAAGAATGGCCCACCATGACCGAGGAAGAGCGGGCAAAGATACCACAACGAAGTAAACGATTCCAAGACCGAATGGACACACAGGTCTAATCATTTCAGCCCACCTTAACCGGTGGGCTTTTTTTGTCTTAATCAAAATGACACCCTATCCATAGAAATGTCCTTCCATCTCTGATTATACTGTTCCTGGATAAAAGGAGCAGTTCATGATTATCAAAAACATTGAGGTCTGGAAAGCAGGAACCACCAACGACGGTCGTACAATCACGCCAGTAGACATACAACAGGCCTACGAGGGCACTGTGGCAGTAATGACCGACGGTTACCAGCCGGTGATCAAAATGGAAGGGCACTGGCAGGGTGGTGAGAAAATCGATGGAACCATTACCGCATGCCGATTAGAAGGCGATTCAATATTCTGTGATGTCAGCGTATCGGATGAGCTGCACACCTCATTGAAAGAAAATAAACTGCCCTATCGATCGGTTGAAATCACAAAAGAATTCACCCTATCATCCGGGGAAAAAGTCCCCCAATTCATCAGCGCATTAGCATTTCTCGGAACATCAATTCCAGCGATTCACTCACTGAAGCCCATCTTTGGTTCTGCCAGGGGTGTGGAATGCGTGTATTTTTCGTCGGAATTGGGTCTCGAAATATACAAAAATCTCGGAGGAAATATGGAGTACAAGGAACTCTACGAACGGGCCGAGAGCGAAAAGGCCGCACTGAAAAGCCAGAATGAGGCTTATCAGTCAAAAGTCACAGCTCTGGAAACCGACAACAAGGGTTTGAAAACCCAGATTGAGGAACAGGTAAAGCAGATCAGCATATTTGAAGCTGACCGCAAAAAGAGCTTTTTTGATTCGCTGGTCAATGGAAAGCGTCTGATGCCTGGAAAGCGGGAAGCCGCTGAAAAAGTGTTTGATTCCCTCGTTGGGACTATGGGCCGTGAGGAAGCTGAAAAACAGATCGAAACCCTGTTCACCAGCACCACGCCGTTGCACACTCAGGAATTTGAGCATGAAGATAGCGATGAAAAAAACGCCGTTTTCTCCATGGCCTCTCACCCTGAAGTGGTGAAGTAAGGAGGATATCATGGCTATTACGAAAAAGCGTCTCACTGGCTCAGAAAGAATTGGTTATGGTACCCTCACAGCCGCACTGAATGCGGGTGACATGGTTGCTGTGAATCCGGCCACCGGAAAACTGAGGGCGGCGGGTACCGCAGGCGATATATTTGTTGGTACACTGAGACAGTCAGGTGGTGCTGATGAAGTTGTTGAGGTAGGTTACAACGAGGTCTTATTTGTGCCTTTTGCTACTGCCGCATTGACCGACCGCGGGAAACTGGCCTATGCGCTCACCGTGGACACAATGGATATTACATCCACCACAAAGCCGATCATCGGTCGCATTATCGCGGTGGATGTTGGTGTTGGATTCTGGATTGATTCCAGTCTGTCCCACAACTATTCGGTGCTCAACGGCGCTCAGGCAACAACCGGTACCGCAGGCACCGCTGGTGAAGTTGCCATTGCAGGCATGACATCATCGGGTGTTGTGATTGTGACCCCGGCAGAAGACCCGGGTGCTAATCTGGTGATCTCTGATGTGGTTGCGGCCACCGGTAAGATTACTGTGTATACCAAAGATGTGACCGGAACACCCACCAGGGCGGCCCTGAGCGGCAAAAAGGTCAATTATCTGGTCATCTCGTTGTAAGGTAGGAGGAACAAAATGATTGATATTGCAACCCTCAATGCGATTGAGAAAATGGTACGCGCTGAATTCGGCGGCGCGTTTGTGGGGGTCCCCACGTCATACCAATTGTTCACAACTGAGATTGTGGACACCGAATACATCAGTTGGTTCGAATGGATTGGCGGACTGCCCAGAGTAAAGGAATGGGTTGGAAACCGTCAGATTCAACAACTGAAGAACTATGATTATTCGATCAAGTCGAAAGACTGGGAAATGACCGTTCTACAGCAGTACGCGAAATTCTGGGACAAATCCGGCACCAAACTGGCCGCAATGGTAAAGCAGAAAATCAGCGGAATGGCTGCCCAGTTCCGTCGTGACTACCCAGCCGAAACCATAATTCAAGCGCTTGAGGCTGGGACATCCGCAAAGGCGTATGATGATGTGGCGTTCTTCAGTGATGTTTCTGGTGTACGCACATTCGACAATCTGCTTGGTGGATCAGGCACGACCGTAGATAATATTATCACCGACATCAATTCAGCGCGTGCGGCCATGAAAAAATTCACCGACGATCAGGGGCGCGTGCTGAATATCACGGGCAATCTGGCCGTCATACCTCCTGGACTCGAAATGAAGTTCATGGAAATCTGCCGATCGAAACTCCGGGCCGCTGGAGACAACATGTATTATGGTGCTCTGGATTATGTGGTTGATGGTCGCCTGACCGACGCGAACGATTGGTATCTATTGGCTACAAACGAATTCGTCAAACCCATGGTTTGTATGATCAACCGCGATGTGTCGGTAAGCGTCAAGGACATGACATTTGAAAACAAGTCCATTGCGATTGGCGCGGACTGTGCCGGGAATGTAGGTTACAGCTTCCCGTGTTTAGCCACTAAGATCGTAAACGGATAAGAGGTGTATTGTATGGCAGCAGAACAAAAACAGAAAGCGGCAAACGCTGAACCAGTACAGCAATACTCCGCGCCGAATATTATCACAAAGAAAGAAACCGGGACCACTTTTGTGGACAAAGTTACCGGGGGGACTTTCAGCGTGAAAAGTCCGAAAATTGCGGAAATACTGGCATCCAAAAAGCGCTACGAGAAAGCGTGAAAAAGCCTCCGGGGGCCACGCCCCTGGAGGATGTATTTATTTTTGAGAGGGAATAAATGGCTTATGCTGGTCCAAACGATATCAGGGCAATAAAAGCGATTTCGCCGACGCTGAAAGGATATGGTGTGGATGAGGAAGCTCAAAACACAGCGATACAAGCCGTGATAGACCGGGTCGAGGTCATAATCAACACCCGCCTGCAATCGAAGTATACTGTACCGCTATTACCGGTGCCGGATATCCTGAAGCGGATATCAGTATACAAAACGGCGTATGAGATATTAGTGGAGAATTACGGCGATGTAGACGGGAAATACTCATATTTTCGGCGTGAGGCTGATGCATTACTACAACAAATTGAGGATGGCAGCATATCTTTTACACCGCCGGCAGAGTCAATCAATGGTGTGGATTGTGTGATCCCAACAGGTGACTACCGCGTTTTTGAGTTGGGGTGATTATGGTTCGATTAGATAGCGCTGAACTGCGGGATTTTCTTCTGAATCTGAAACAACAAAAGGCGGACAGACAGGCCGAACTGGCTACATTCTGGAAACGAGTGGCTATCTATTTGTACCGTGTAGAAGATCAGATATTCAGGAATATGGGTGCGTATGGTGGTGAAAAAAAGTGGCCAGGATTAAAACCGGCCAGTATTCAATCAAGGTGGTACCGTAGAAATAAAGGTAAAAGCTTCACCATCCGTAGAGGGAAAAGCGGTTACCGGCTCCGTTCTGGCGCACTGGAATTCATGACCAGTTCGCAACCCCTGCTCGACACCGGAGTTCTGAGAGCGTCTATTCGGGTATTGGCCAGTGACGCGAACCGGTTGGAGTTTGGGAGTAACTTGAATTATGCGGGTGTACACCAGTATGGCACAAATCGAGGGGTTCCGGCGCGAAGGTTCGTGTTTGTGACCAAACAGGATATTGATCACATGGAACAAATGGCCCTCAATTTTTTTGTATTGGAAGGCAAATGATGGATGACCTACTGGACAAAATCAAGGACCTACTATCCAGCATCACAGAACTGCAGGACGTATACATAGGCGAAGTCGAGGGCGACATTCCGGCTGCCATTGTCGATTATGCAATAGTTGATGAAGGCAATCCCACAGAAGGATTTGATTACAGCGGAACGATGGTCCGAAACACACTCACCGTGGATGTAAAGGTGTTCACTATAGTCGCAAACGCATTTGTTGAGAGCTCAATCAAACGAGCAATTGAACTGTCAAAACTGGTTCAGAATAAAATTTCAGAAAACCCTACTCTGGGCGGTCTGTGCAAGGCCTCTCGACTGACATCAATAGATTCTGTTGTTGGCCAGATCGGCGGCGGTGAACAGAAATACCTTAGAGGGCGGGTGCTGACATATCAGATCACGCGCGTTGGTGTGATCAACCCATAGGAGGATAATACATGGCAAAAGCACGACGTTATCACGAAATCGGCTCAATGCCTACAGCGAATCAGCATGACCGTAAAATCGTGATGACCGTAAAGGCACAATCTGACGACATTATCACGGCGAATGGAAAAGACATCGAATTGCCAGAGGGCACCATTGCCCGATTGGTTGTAACGGATGATGAAGCGATCGAAATCAAGAGGAACAAAAATTTGGAGGTAAAACATGCCATTTGAGTATGATGTATCCAATCTGTCCCTCGGGGCGGGGAAATTTTGGGTAGACAAGGGCGGCGGATACACACCCGTAGGGCTCACACAAGACAGCCAGGACATCGGGTATGAGCCGACGTTCCAGGACATTATGGCGAACGAAACCGGTGAGGCCCTGCTCAACAAAATTCTGAAGGGCGAAAAAATGACCGTGAAGCTCAACATGCTGGAGCGCACGGCGGAAAATTTCAAGACCCTGTTCCCGTTTGCCACCGAGTACAGTGGTACCGGAAAGTCTTATGGGATTGGACACACGCCCTACGCCTCACTGATCACCAAGGCCTTCAAACTGAAGTTCCATCCAATCAATCAGCGGGGTACAGGGGGAGTTGATGACGAGACCTATCTGGATGATGATTGGACATTCTGGCTGTGTGCCAACGCCAGCCCTGTGACTGAGTCGTACACGAAGGACGGCCTCAGAACCTTCCAGGTGACTCTGGATGTGTTCGCCGACGACACTAAGGCAGAGGGCATGAGATTGGCACTTAAGGGCGATCCGGCGAATACCACTCTCGATGTGACTCCACCGACAGTATCGACGGTGAAAGTTGAGAAAACCAACGTGCTCACCACGGTGGAAGCCGGAACAGAACTCACTGACGTGGACGCTGACACAAATATCGAGATTGTAGTTAGTGAATCGTTGGAAAGTGGGGGCGCGATCAATCACAAAAACTATGGTCTGTACAACCAGACCACGGATGTTGGTGTGGATCTGTCAGGTGCTGCTATCAGTTATAATGATAGCACAAAAAAGGTGACTATCAACCCTGCAGACAACCTGTCGGCTGGCGTGCATTATGTGCTGAGTATACAGGGGCTGAAGGACACCTCGGGGAACCAGATGGTTCCTGTGGCACGCAGATTCCAGGTCTCGGCCTAACATCTGACAACTACAGAAAACAAGGGGAGGGCAACCTCCCCTTGATCTATGGAGGGTAATCATGAGCGCAAAAAAGATGAAACAACTAAGGAAACACCTAAATATTGCCGGAAAGTCGGAGCAATACCGGCGTGTATTCCCGGTGTATAATCCTATAGGGTACTCACATGATCCGTTTGCTGGACTGTGTCCAATAAGCACCACGCCTTATGTGGCGTACTATGGTACCGGGCAGATCATCAACAATTTGCAAACGATTGTTTACAACCGCGCGAAGGCGAAGGTGTTCGGTAAATGAAACCCGGAATGTACCTGCACATGGGCTACACATACCACATGGAGATAGCCAGAAAAAAAGGTGTCCTCAGACTCAACCTGAAACGCCTGACACTGGGTGAATGGCTGGTGTTCGTGGTATGTCTAAGGGCATGGAAGTTGTGCGGAGATACAGCCGCACTCGATGAGATATGTGGATTGGTTGTAACATCGAATAATCGTCTAACGCCGGATGAGAAGGCCGCCGTGGTTGCGTATGTAGAAGAAATCACAACAGACAAAAAAAAGGATCGCACAGAGGGAAAAAAGGATAAACAAAAAACTAAACCGGACGAATCCTGGGTATCGGATGTCATAGCATTTTTCGCGTGCCGGTGTGGATGGACTAAAAGCGATGTATTAGATCTATATTATGATGAAATCCAACCGCTCATGGCGGCGGTAAACATGATTGTGACGCGCGATGAGGAACAGGAACAGGACCGACAGTACATTGCAACGGCGTATGCGTTTGGCGGTGGAAAAGGTGCCTATCAGAAAAACGTGGTCGATAAGCGGCATCGAGTCCCGACACAGGAGGCAAGGGAAAAAGCAGAAAAGCTGCGGGATATAGAGGAAGCGTTTCTTGCTCCAGTGATAAAATGACGGGCTATCTATGGAATTGTCCAAGGCAATGCGTTAGGATGAATGGACTATGGAGGCAAACGTGCCATCAGAATCATCGGTGAAAATCTCAGTATTGCTCGATAATGGTCAATACAAAGAAGCTATGGATGAGGTGATCCGAAAAACTGAAAGCCTCAACTCCGGCCTGAAAAACGGCACATCCAGCGGGGGAGCACTTGGAAGGGCATTCGCGTTTTTCAAAAATTCCGTGGTGGGTCAGATGCTGTCCGCACAGGGAGCGCTCAGACTGGTAGAGCGTGGGGCCGCGGCTGTCACTAATGCGATTAAGGACAGTGTGGGGAAAGCAATAGAATTCGGTGAGGCTAATTCGAGATTTGCAACAGTGTTTCGCGGAGCCACGAAAGAAGCTGAGGCAATGCGTGACACACTGGTCACTGCCTATGGCATGTCCAGGTTGGAAGCAACGAAGTACCTCTCATCGATACAAGATATATTGGTACCCATGGGAATGGAGCGCAAAGCGGCGGCGGAACTATCTGGTGAAATCACCAAACTGGCCGCAGATTTAGGCTCATTCAACAATATGCCAACAGCTCAGGTGGTTGGAGATATACAATCTGCGCTTATCGGCAACTACGAATCCATGAAAAAATATGGAGTGATTCTCAACGATACCATCCTGAAGGAGGAGGCCCGCAAACGCGGCCTGCTCACGCAGATTTCAGCGGGTGATCTGGCCGCGAAGAGCCAGTTGGCGTATCAGCTCATCGTGAAATCATCGGGCGACGCGCTTGGGGATTTTGCCCGCACGTCCAACCAGACGGCCAATCAGATCAGGATATTGCAGGCCAACATCGCGAATTCATTACAAAAATTTGGTGAAGGGTTTTTGCCAGGGCTTGATCCTGTACTAAAAGGTATAAATAATTTACTGGACAGTGGAGGAGCGTTGAAACGCTTGACTGTTGATCTAATATCAGTACAAGGTGAATATAAATCTCTTTTGGATCAATTAGCAGGCAACCAAGAAAATCTATCAAAGGCCGAACGAGAAAACGCTGAGGTACGAGCTGCAGTTCTGCAAAAAAAAATATTAGAGTTGATTCAACAATCCAACAAAGCGTATGATATGGCCCAAAAAGGATCTGTATTTACCACCGGTGGATCACTTAGGGAAAAGGAGTCTCAGATAGCACTATTGGAAAAAGAACTTGATCTGGTGCGAAGAATCCAAGCCGGTGACAATCGAGCCAAACAGGAATTAGACGCTTTGGCACGATCTGCTCCAGCATCCGATATATCACCGCGAAGCGTGCCTTTTGGAGCTGATGCGAGTTACTTCGCTGATAGATTTTTGCGAGTTAGAACTATCCGGCAGGAGATTGAAGTATCGTTACAACGCCAAAAAGCCACTATCGATGGTGCAATACAGGGATTATCTAAGTTATATCAAGCAGGCGACATTGACAGTGAGTTATTTCGTACGATAAGAAAACCACTACAAACAGCAATCCTGCAATCACTAAACAAAATACCGGATGCGGTACAGCCAGCTACTGATAGTGCTGGTCAAAAATTAGGACAAACTGTAGTGCAAGCCGTCTATGCCCAACTCACAGCGCTCGAACGTATCGACCTGAGACTGAAACTCAACATCATCAATGAGCCAGAGGCCGAGAGCGATCTCCGCGCCGCGCTCGATCGCATACGATCAGGCGCGCTCTACAAGGCGGGCGAACAGGCCATGCGGAATGGCTGGGCGTTGAGTGAGAGACAGCAAAAAACCCTCAACGAGGCCCTGGCGATCGAATCCCGAATACTCGAGATCGAACGCGAGCGTGAGCGCGTCCAGCGCGACCTCACCGCCGCCGTGGACGAATCGCGCCAGAAACTGGCCGAACTCGAGCGTCAGAGCCGGAAACTGATCGGTGACGCGGTGTGGACAGAGCTGAAGGGGCGGCTATCCGGGGCGACCGGGGCCGCTGTGGAGCTGGGCGAGGCGTTGCACACGGCCCTCAATCCGGATATGGACGAAACCCGCCTGAAAATCCAGCAACTGCGCCGCGAGCTGGGCGACCTGATGACCTCACAGGCCACCGGGAGCACCACCACCGCTGACGGCAAAAACATCGGCGAGCTGATCCGATCGAAAACCACCGAGCTGGAAACACATGAAAAGGCCGCCAATGATGCCGGAACCGCCCTGATCGGCGCGTTTGCGGCGGTGGCCGACGCGGTGGCCGGGATGGTGGAATCGTTTGTTGCCGCGTACCGGCAGACGATGGAGGAGCTGGACACCGCCGTCATGTCCTCGGGTGACAAGGCCCGGCTGGCCGCCGAGGAGGGTTTTGAGGCAATCCTTACCGGGCTGGCCGCTCAGGTGCCGATTGTCGGCAACCTGCTGTCCCAGCTCGTGGAGAGCATCTGGGAAACCGAAGCGGAAAAGCGGGAAAAAGCCATCAAAACCATCACGAGCGACATGGCTCGCTATAAGCACCGGCTGGCCACCGGGTTGATCCAGTCCTACTCTGACCAGATCAACTACTACAGCACCGCGCTGGCTGGCCTGCGCGAAGTCGGCGCGAATATTGAGGAGATCGAAGCGATGGAAAAAAGGGTATACGACCTGCGCCAACGGCAGACCGAGGAGCTACAGCGTCAGGCCCAGCTCGCGGCGGATATCGCAGGGCTCCGGTCGCGGCTATATGGTCGTGACCCGCGAGAGCAAATGGAGTACTGGCAGGACGTTGAGGCGACCGCCCGGGGTGAGCTGACAGGCACCACCCGACCCGGCGAGCTGTCGCGCGACATGCTGAACCGGAAAGCCGCCGAGCGGGCGCGCGTCATTGCCGAGCGTGACGCGAAAATACAGTGGCTGACCCCGGAGAGCACTTACCGGGCGTACAATGCGATCATCGCGCGGCTGGATGCGGAGGTGGCCCAGCTACAGGCCGAAGTGGCCGCCGGGGATGCCGCAATAGTAAGGTGGGAAGCGGATCAGGCCCGGAATCAGGAACTGATCCGGCAGGCGGAACTCCAGCGGAAACTGCTCCAGCGGAGCTGGATGGAGTATGAGGCAGACCGGTTTGAGCACGAGCTGGCAATGAGCGGCAAAACCGAGGAGCAGAAAAACGCGGCCCGCCTGGAATACTACGAGCAGTACCTCAAGGAATCCCAGGCGCTGAATGAGTATTACGACACCACCCTGCGCGAGCGGGAGGCGGAACTCATCGCGGAACAGGCCGCGCTCCGGGCGAACATTGGCGAAACCCAGCGTGAGGCGATCAACGAGAATATCAAACTCCTGCAGGAGGAGATCGCCGCGCTCAACGATGCCCGTATGGCAGATCAGGATATATGGAAGCTCGAGGAGAAAATCCTTGGGTTGCGCGAGGCACAGACCCGGCAACTGAAAGAGCAGTATGGCCTGCTCAACGATATGGGCCTGCTTGATCTCGAAAATATCGAAACCGTCGAAATGATTGCCCGGGAGCTGGCCGCCTCCGGTGTGACCGGCATGGCACAATACGCCGCGCTGAAAAACATGGGGGTCGGGAACCTCACCATGGCGAATAGCGGTGTGGGGACTACTGTAATTATTGAGCAGATGAACAGCACGCTGAATGAGGCCACGCCTGACGCGCTCGCGCAGAATCAGGCCAACCTCATCCGCCGTGCGATCCAGAGGGGTGTCTGAGATGCACAAACAATCGAAGCAAATCCGGTGCCGCGTGGTGCGGCGGTCTGATCTGATCACCAACGCGGTGGAATGCCGCATCCCGGACGTGCAGGCGAAACTGGCCGAGCTGTTGTCTGCCGGGTATAACATCTATGACATGGCCAGCGCGGCGAGCGGTTTTGCGTCGCTGGGGGCTATGCCATCCGGAAATTATGTGGTGGTGTGGAAGGGTGGCGCGGACACCGATTACAGCGTGGCGGTGGCGAACATCACCGCTCACACCAACGTGGTTGTGATCCTGGCGAATGTCAACAGCACCAATCAGGTGCTGGGGCTGATCACCACCCAACTTACACTCGCGTCCGGCAACTACGCCGGGAAACTGACCGTTTACGGGGGGACACTCCGCACCCCGGCCATGGCCACCCCGCAGAATCTGCAACTGGAGAATTTGCGCTGGGAGGTGCTGGGGAACACCACTGTCGAAAACATCCTGAAAACCTCGGTGCGTGTGGTGCTGGGGGGCAATCTGCTGGAGCTGATGAGCGCCTACAAACCGGCAACTACGGTGCACATCTCCGGGGCGTATGAGTACGAAATACGGATATCCACCGGGAACAACGGGCTGTGGCTGTCCAATGTCCTGCTCGACGGCCTCGCGAGGCTGACCGTCAAGGGCCTGACCTCGATACGGGTCTTCAATCACGAGAATGTCATGATCTGGGGGTTTTCGGATGTGCGACTTGAATTGGTGCAGACCAATGCCCAGAGCACCTTTTTTTACAACGCCGAGACCATTGATGTGAGTACCACGGGCCAGCTCTGGAACCAGATCGGCTCCGCCGGACTGAGTGCCGTTGGTGCCGAACACATCGCTATATGTCGAGATAGTAACAATAGCACCATCTATGTTGCCTATCGGGACGCGTCGGCCAGCAATAAACTCACAGTACGCAGATTTGTAAATGGGGCGTGGCAAACACTGGGCTCCGCCGGATTTTCAGCGGGTGCGGTGAAATACGTCGCCATCACAGCAGACGCACAGGCGCTGACCGTGGTCTATGCGGATGAATCCGCATCAACCAGACTGCGTCTGGCTATCTGGAATGGATCGAGCTGGACGGTACGCTATAGCGCGACAGAGGGCGTTGTCAATGGTCCAGTATCTATCAGGATGGGTACACGTCAGTCTGGGTGGAATCTGTACCCTGTGTACTGCATTACTCACAATGATGAGGGTATCTACACCCGATACACCGAATGGGATAACGCGAACAGTGAATCGTATACTGTGATCCGATCAGTACCGTACAGCACCGTCGGCAATAGTGTCATGGTGATCGCAACGGCAGATGTATCATGGTATGATCGCGGGCGATTGCTGGCGGTCTGGAGCGGTGTGATCTATCTCATGGTGTCGCCCAACTGGGGCAGTTCGCTGGACTATTACACCGTCGGTATCACCGGGCGCACCAACACGGGCGTGCGGCACATCTGGTCGAGTGGCGGCTATGTGCTCTATCAGGACGTGGATTACGCCCTGGTGCTCTGCTCGTGGTCGGAGAGCACCAGAACCCTCACCCCGCTGGCGGCGATGGACTACATCTCGTGTGATTACCACCATGTGGCATTGCACGGCGCTATGGTGGCGGTGCGTGTCGCCGGGGGTAAGGCCAGTGTCTACCAGCTCTCCGGCGGTCAACTGGTGGCGGTGGGTCTTCCGGAAATGACCCCGGGCGCGGCGGAATACCTGGCACTCACTACCGAGTATGGAGTACCCGCGCTGGTCTACCGCGACGCGGCCACCAGCAACAAGGCCAGCGCACAGAAATACGACGACCCGACCGCATTGATCGCGATGAACTACATGTTCCGGCAGACATCGGAGTCTATCCTTCACGCGAAAAAAACACTGTCGCTGGCCCTGATCGAGGCCGCTGACGATTATTTTACCTTGGGTTGTATTATCACCCCGCAGAATGCCTATGTAGCCAGCATCATCGGGCGAACCCTGCGGAACAACTACCGCCTGACGTTTGCGGACAGCCGCATGGTGGATGACCGCGTGAAACAACTGGGCGCGGATGACTATCTGGTGCGGTCGTATGAGTATGAGGACACCGAGCTGATTGGCAAGCGGTTGAAAAACCTCATCCTGTACAACGCGGATATGACCGCCGCGAGCTATAGTAACAACGACAACGTGATGGTCATTGCCCGGAACCAGTCGAACCAGCCCATAGTGGCGATCTGGTACTCGAAACGCTGGCACCGTACCCTGTTCGGCGACATCATCCCGAATGAGGTCTACACCATCACCCATGTGTTCCAATTGCTGGAAGTCGTGGACAATTCTGACTTTGTGAATATGTTTGCCAGCATCCCGAACTCGCCGCTGGAAGCGGGATCGATCACCCTCAACAACTACGACAACGAGGTCATATCGCTATGAGGTTTGTTTGCCCGGAGCTGGGCGGCGATCTGATCCAGCTCTATCGCGCGTCAGCGATAGAGCAGACATCCATCCTCGAGCCGTCGGGCCTCACACTCACCCCGGACAGGCGACTATGGCGTGCCGGATCGGCGGGCCTGCTCTGGCACTACTCCACGGCGGCGGTGGCCGCTCTGCAGAGCAGTCTGGCCGTCGCGCCCACGGGGATGACCATGGCACAATACGCCGCCGCGCTGGACGTGACGCTGACCACCAACCTGTCTATTACAGCCACAACCTTCGACTGGCCCCGCTCGCCGGGGTCGGTGATCGCATCGTACTGGTACACGATACTGAGTGAGACCGGTTTGCATTTCGTGCGCCCGGTACGCCGCACCGGCGCGGCCCAGATTGTCGGCGACGTGGTGAGCCGGGAGACAGGCCGGAAGGTCGACCTGGCATACAGCGGCGTGAGTGGTGGCGACTACCGTGTCGGCACCGGCGGCGACACCGTGCAACCGACCGTGATTGATGCGACCCTGAAAGGGCTGGCCCTAAACAAGGAAAAATCCAGGGCCGACGCGATAGAGATCGCTTCCGCGATGGACGCGGCACCATTGGACTGGTACAACGACGGCGGACTCGTGTACGTCCTGATCTCCCGCCGGGAGGAGGCCGAGGGCCGCTACATCTACACCGCCGTGCGCGAAACCGACGAGGCGTGGAGTGGTACCGGATCGGATATACCGTGCCCGTCCGATGCCGTGCGGCTGGGACTGATTGAGACCCAACTGACAGATGAGGGGTGGCAATACGTCGGCACCGCCGGAAAACCAGCGTTTGCCAACAGTTGGACAAATTTCGGCGCGTCGAACCAATCATGCGCATACCGCCGCGTGAAAATATGCGGCCTGAGCGCGATCCAGATTGTGGGTGACATTTCCAGCGGGACAATATCCAGCACCACGCCGACCACTGTGTTTACCCTGCCCTCTGGATACCGGCCCGGGAAAACCTCGGTACATACCGGCATGGGCGTGCATTCGAACAGTGTGCTCTACCCGATGAGGATTGAGGTCACCAGCGGCGGGCTCGTGCAGGTGGCCGGATCGACCAATGTGCGTGTGGGTGTGGGTTGTATTACTGTATGGATATAGAGGAGAGCAACATGACAGAGTCGGAGTTTTACAGGGACAAATTTGATGCGTTGGAACGCGCCATCGGAAAAATTGAAACAATGCTGGAGCGCCTGATGGTGAAAGAGGAAGACCGAATTAGCCGCATTGTGGAGCTGGAAGTCAAGGCGTTGCAACAGGACGAACGGGCTGAAAAGCAAAAAAAAGACCTGGATGAGCTGTGGGCAAAATTCAAAAACCACTGCTATGAACAGCAAAGCGCGCCCACCAAGGCCGTGCAGTCTGCCATGAAATGGATCATCCTGATTTCTGGCGCGATTGCCGGTGTGGCCGTGATAATCGCCGCGCTGGTGTGGTGGCTTCAGCGGCTGGGGGTGGTGTGATGCGGGTTGCTGATATGACTCTCAGGCAGATTGTTGAGGCCAGAATCAGAATACTGCTGGATACTGCACTGAAACCCACATTCCTCACCTGGGTGTTGGTGTTTGTGGCTATGGTGCAAAAAGGCCAGCCGTTCGACATAGCGTTCTATGGTTTCACCTGCGCGCTGATTGGGGTGAAACGCTATTTCGACGTACAGGAGGCAAAATGAGGGGTATCATTCGAAATGATTTCAAAACCATCGTACCGCTCGACGAGTGGCAGAAACAGCAGGGGATACCCGCGAACCGAATCTCCCAGCACGTCATCATGGGGGTGGACAATGTGATGTGTGGCGATGATGTCATCCTGTCTGGCCAATTGATCCGCGTGTTTGAGGGATTGCGCGCTAAACTCGGGAAACCCATCAGGATCACATCGGGTTACCGTAGTCAGACCAAACAGGACCAGTTGAGAGCCGGTGGGTATCGTGCCGCTGTGACATCACCGCACGTCAGAGGCTACGCGCTCGATTTGGCGTATGATGGCGAGACCGATATGATCCGCATGCTGGCGATACTACGAGATGAGCCAGGAATCCGTATCGGGTGGAAAGAGTACCGGAACGCCGGGCAGAGTTTCATCCACATCGATGTTGCACCGCTGGCCTATGCGGTGCTGGCCGACCGGTCGTTCCCGCTGGCGTGGCGTTCGCCAGGGTTGGAGTGGTAGGTATGCCGGACATATTTCCGATCCGGTGTGCATGCGCGGTGTGGGATGGTGAGTGGCAGTGTAGAGCTCCGGGAGAGTTCATGGGTTGCCGTTGTGTGCAGTACACAGTCAGGTGCCCTGATTACAGCCCGGAGATCGATAGTATTTCGGAGGAGGCATGAAGATGCTTGAGTTATTTTTGGGTATTTTGATAGGGATCATTGTGGGCGGTTCCGGTGGCGCGTTGGGGATGAGTGTGTATAAGGATCAGTGGTTTGCGAGCCTGCCGCCGAAGACCATGGAGGTGTACCACGAGGTCACAGTGACGGTGGACTCCAAGGCCATCGCAAAAACCGAGACCCGGGTAGAAACCAGCGTGTACCAATTCCCTGAAAAAGTGTTCGGTTTCGTGTTCACCAACGACGACGGCGTGACCAACTGGGTGCAATCGGTAATTACAAACACAAACTCCAACCGCACCTGGACTAATGTTGTGACAAACGCAGGGATGAATTTTAAGCGCTGACGGATTTTTTCAGATGACCAAACTGCTGCTGCACTGTGGCGTGATTGTAGTGCTTGCGAATCATATCCGGGTTGTCGCCTAATTGGTTCGCGACGAATTCATAATTAGCTTTGGAGTAGATCACTAAATCAGTGGCCGCAGTATGGCGATACGAATAGAGAGTGTAATTCATATCTAAACCACATCGTTTGAGTAATTCAGAGAATTTCTGCGAATAATACGCGTCGCTTTTCCCGTGGCCAAGAAGTATATGATCAGATGCAGAAAAGGCTTTTTCTGAAATGTAGGCCTGTATTTTTTGAACAAAGTCAGGCTCAATCAGGAGAGGGGTTTTCTTTTTTTTTGTTTTGCTCTGCCAAATTATTGCGGTGCCAGACTCAAAATCAAAATGATCGGGCGTGATCTGTTGGGCCTCGTTTGGTCTGCATGCCAGATTGTACAACGTAATCAAATACATCCGAAGATCGGCCAGGCGTTCCCGGCGGATATTGTGTTTTCTTATCGTAGCCAGGTGTTTGTAATTTTTTAGGTTTTTTTCAGTTAGTGTTTTTAATATGTGATTGCAGTCGGATATTTCAGTTTCCAGTTGAAGGAGGATCCTTTGACGATGTTCTGGTAAGATGTACGTATCTCTGGAAGTCTCTTCAAAACGCGGAAATTCAAGCCGCTGATATTGCCGATTCGAAAACACGTCTTCGCCCTTTTCTCCAGCGGCTCTGGAAATCGACCAATTCAGAAACGCTCTCAGTTGGTTGAAATACTTGTTTTTCGTGGGGCCGCTGGTGTCCCGAAGGTATGCGGTTAGTTGGTCGATTTTCTCCTGGGTGATGTCAGAATAGTATACAATTCCGACTGATTTCATGATTTTCAGGATAAGCCATTTTGTCCAGATGGTCCCCTTAGCGACTTGTTTAGACCCATTCAGGAATCCGTTCATGTACTGTTTGTAATAGGATTCGATGGAATAGGATGTAATGGTTGGGGTGGGTGCCGGTTCTGGCTGTTGGATTGGAATAGATGCTGATACAGTTCCGCTTTTGGATCGAGATAGTTTTCCGTCCAGCCTGACATCAATCATGCGTTCCAGAAACTTAGAGTACAACTGATCAGCAACATCGGGGTCTTTAGTCCGAAGCGAAAACTTGATCACCTGTTTGTCTTGCACTACCTTGAGATAATAGTAGCCATTCTGTGCCATGTAAACACCCAAAATCCACCGCCTCGACCGTGATCAAAAGTAGTACAAATCCGGTACAAAACCCTTTTTCCGAGAAAGGGTTTCGAGGCGGCTGAAATAACTCTGTATAGATCATAGAGTTATCTCTGGTGTCAAAATGGAGACTTACCCCCAGGGGGTAAGACATTTTGCACAAACGCTATACCGGTATGAAATTACACTTATATAGATTCCGGCCTGAATTTTAAATTTGGTTCAATAATGGTTCAAATACGGATTTGATAACATGATGCAGTCGATTATTTATACCCACCGCATCCCGGGCACTGAATCACGTTGTTCTTGACGGATAACCCGCACTGTTTGCAAGTCCAGGTGTCGCCACTGGTTACTGTCTGATTTTTGTTTGTGCTATACCCGCAGGCTGGGCATGACGTGGCATCTGCATCATACTGCTTGCCGCATTTTGCGCATTTTGTTTTTGCGTTCAAATCCATTGGGGCACTGATCTGAATCGCTTGCTGGTTGAGCGCTTTTAATATGCCCACCAGAGCGCCGATCACAATAAAGATTAAGGATAGCATGAAATAAGCTATAGATACAATGGCTTCGAAGGTGGGTTGAGGTAAATACTGGTGTCCTCCGAATTGAGCGTTAAAGAGATAGCCAATACCAATAAACCCGAATATAACCCCGATAGCAATAAAACCGGGCATGTGCGCCTCCGTTTTCAGTAGTTGTGTTTATGAATCCAGCCAACCACCTTCCCGCATATTCTCAGAGTATCATTTTCACGCGAAAAGACCTCGCTGGAATATCGTGTGTTATCTGACATCACGGTAATATCACCGTTCAGCCTGAATTCAATACGTTTGCACCGCAATTCCCCAAAGACATCAATCACATATATGCCGTTATCCCGCACTTCGCCCGGCACATAAAGCACATAGTCACCACTGTATATTGTGGGGGTCATACTGTCCCCCTGCACCTGCATGGCTTTGACCCGCTCGGCGGAATAAGGTTCGATGATCTTTGATGGAACCGGAATCATGTCCACCACTGAAATATCGTAGTTTTCAATTCCAGGACCCGCGCAGGCCGTCGCGCTTAAAATTTCGATCATCTGAACACGCCCATCAGCCCGCTGTATGCCACCATTGCTATTGTGGAACATGGCACCACGTCCGGCAACCAACCATTCCAGTGATACTTCCGGGAACGCGTTTGCTAATTTCTCAATAAAATCAACCGGCACCGCTCGGTCAGAATTTTTATACTGAGAAATTGTACTTTGAGGAACTTTTATTTTATCCGAAACTTCTTTTATTTTCAATTTATTTTCAAAAAATAATTTATCAATTCTATTATTCACATTCATATAGCCCCCAATAAAATTCTAATATAAAAATAATATCACATTCGTGTTGACAAATTTTCAAATGCGCGGTAATATATATCATATAGAAATTATATTACAAATGAGTATTCAGGATTGCCCAAAAAACAGAATACGAGGGTTTATGGAATTTGAACATGAAGTAAAGGTAGCTCAAAAAAAGCTACTTTTAGCGATCAAATCCAACACTAGCTCGTATGTAAGCAACCAAAGGTTTAGGAACGTCGTATTTCCTGTTCTAAAATCTTACCTTGAAGATGCAGGGTTTGCCAGAATACACATCCTGAAGGGCCACCCAAAGAACAATCTTTTCGGGTTCCTGGTCCTTCACCTGTGCAAGGTTTTTGGTTTAAGGGACATGTTAAAATAACACTTGACATATAAACTCCTTAGAGGTCATAGTACGAATTTTGAAAAATCCGGTGACGCGGGCCGCGCTTCTTTCCTTTTGGGCTTCCGGTACGTCACTACCGGGGGCCCTTTTTACTGCTCATAGAACTGAGGTAAGCCAAGGAACCTAAATTAAAAATTAGGCTGATAATAGCCTGTTTTACTCTGTATAGGTCATGGCTGGCACCCTTCCGAGGGGTGCTGGCCGCAAATATGGTTTTACAGTGGGGCTTTTTGATCTTGCACTCGAAAAGACCCATAATCACAAGCCGCATCATCCGCCGTGCAAGGCTCAGGCTCACGCCTGTTCAGGATGGTGCGGCTTTTATTTTGTATGATTGAATTCTTATATAATAAATATTCGGCTCAATAACCATCTAAGTTTAGTGATATAAGTAAGATTAGTTCTAAAAGGAGGAAACACCATGAATGATCTGATGTTATCCCTCGGGATCGAGGAGCGAAAGGGCGTTCCGGTGGTCTCCAGCCGGAAAGTCGCTGAAGTGTTCGGAAAGCTCCATAAGAACGTGATCCAGTCTATCGAAAACCTCGAATGCTCAAGTGAGTTTCGAAGGCTGAATTTTCAGCCGACATCAACACCACGCAAAATGCCGCGCGGTGGTGAGCGTTTAGAAAAGGAATACCAGATCACACGTGATGGTTTTTCGTTTCTTGCGATGGGATTCACCGGAGAAAAAGCGGCAAGGTTCAAAGAAGCTTACATTCGGGCTTTCAACTCAATGGAAAACGCTCTTACCGAACGCCGGAATGTCCGGGTGAAATCAATCGCCGCCCGGAACCAGTTCACCGACTGCTTACAGAGACACGGGTACAAAAACCCCTATGAGTACGCAAATACCACCAATCAGATGAAAGCGGTTCTCGGGGTTTACAAAAAGAAGGGTGAGATGGATGAATCTGAACTCGGATTGATTACCGCCTGTGAAATAATCGCAAAACTGAACATTGAGCGCGCCGGGGCCATTGGGTACCGCGAGGTAAACCCGTTGTGCCTGAAGTCATCGGTTGCTGTGTCGCATGCTGTAAATCCCGCTCTGATCGGGCGGTTGTGAGGTTGAAAATGAAACTGAAAAAACTGATACTCGTTCTCTCTGCCCCCATCCGCTCGATCAATCGGGCCCTGGGCGACTGGATCAACACCAGCCGGTCAGTAGTCGCGGACGCGGTGCGCAGGTACCGGATGCGGGGGTGGTTATGATTACGGTTCTGGCCGCGATTGTGGTTGTGTTGGTGTTGATTGGTGGTTTTGTACTGGCCATCTACGCCTTATGCGTGCCGGTAGACTACCGTATGTCGGCGGAATGGCGGGCCGCAAAACGGGTGCAGGATACCATTGACCGCTTGCGCCGTGGGGGTGGATTATGAGCCGCCGTGAGTTGGGTACTGGCATGGCTGATCTAATTGAGCGCTATACAGCCCTGCCGGATGACGAGAAGGTATTCGCTGAGCGGATATTCCGCAGCGGGGTTGAAATTGCGGAGGAACGGGCGGTGTTGTTTGCAAAGTTCCGTGACCCGCTGTCGTGGAGCGATGGCAGATGATCTATGTGGTGTCTCTGGTGGCTGGCGCGATGTTGCTGGTGGCCGGTTTGGTTTTGCCGTTGTTAGATAGGAGGTTATTATGAGGGTGAATTTCAACGTGACGAAAGAGGAATCCGCAATAATTGATCGAATCGTCAAACGCGCGGTTGATACACTCGGAAAAAAATATCTATCCGATATTATGTCAATTTCAATGGATATTACCGCATGTCACTGCAATGGAACTACTTTGAATTTGAGGAAATTGTTAGAAGCGGATGATTATAATTTTCTTCACGATGTTTGTGGTATTATGCGGAACATCAATAGGAGAACAGGAAAAATAGAGAAT
>Ga0302243_1000498_pt1 | contig 34998 bp, 31 predicted proteins | sample AAG_UR_Met_MG_FD_193514 | JGI IMG/M metagenome (GOLD analysis project Ga0302243, IMG submission 193514) | Enriched activated sludge microbial communities from anaerobic digester in WTTP, New Holstein, Wisconsin, United States - AAG_UR_Met | ecosystem: Engineered > Bioreactor > Anaerobic >... | reverse complement strand
ACAAATTCAGTCGGTTTTAGGGATTATGAGTTTAGTGAAACAAAAGAAAGAAATATTAAAAGGATTTTAGTTTTTGGAGATTCAATTACGGTTGGTACGGATTCTATAGAATATTCTGAAGATGTTTACTCAAAACAATTGGAAAATATCATTTCAAAAGATAAAACTTTAAAATATAAATATGAAGTTTATAATATGGGAGTTGACGGGTATAATACAGTTCAAGAAGCAGAAAATCTAAGATTGCATGTTGATAAATATAAACCGGATATAGTTATTGTTACATATTGTTTAAATGATTTGGAAGATTATGAATATGGTATATATTATCAGATTTTGTCGTCTTTAAAACTCGGCAAAATAGGATATTTTTTAACGGGATCCAAATTATACAAAGCGTTATGTCAGATTTTATTTGACAAAATAAATTTACAAGATAAAGCAAAAGTTGAAAAAAAATGTGACAGATATTGGGGTTTTGAAGAGTCCGATATGAACATTCCGGAAAAAGGATTCAGAATGTTTGATTTTCTGCAAAAAAAATATAACTTTAAACTGTATGTTTTCATAGTTCCTTTTATGGTTGATTATAATAATTACGAATATGAAAAAGAGCATGAATCAGTGATGTCTGTCCTGAACAATTATAATATAAAAGGTTTTGATATGATTAAATGTTTTTCCGATGTTTCAAAAGATGGTTCAATTTTTGATTCTGAAATAAAGGATAAAATACATCCAAATGAGTTTGGACACAAGCTTATGGCTGAATTTATGTATAAAAAATTGAAAGCAGAAAATGCGTTGAATTAAATAATAAATTTAAGTGTTTATGAAGTCTGCGTCAAATTTGTTGAAATAGACGGCAAAGATATGGTATACTTAATCAGTTCAAATTAGAGGGAGAAATATGTCTTTTAACAGAAAAGATCTGTTGGGATTAGAGTACCTTGCCAAAGAAGAAATTCACACAATAATTGAAACAGCAAAACCGTTCAAAAGTTTATTTACCCGTTCAATCAAAAAAGCTCCGGCATTAGTCGGTAAAACAGTAGTTAATCTCTTTTACGAACCCTCCACAAGAACAAGAACTTCGTTTGAATTTGCAGCCAAAAGACTTTCGGCAGACGTCGTAAGCATAGCTACCGCCACATCAAGCGTCGTTAAAGGAGAAAGTCTTATAGATACGGGCAAAACTCTTGAAGCGATGAAAGCCGATATTATAATAATAAGACACACGCTTGCCGGTACGCCTGAAATACTTGCAAAAAATTTAAACGCTTCAATAATAAACGCCGGCGACGGATTTCATGAACATCCGACGCAAGGGCTTTTGGATCTTTTTACGATTCTTGATAAAAAGAAAAAAGTTGAAGGGCTTAAAATTCTTCTTGTCGGAGATATTCTTCACAGCAGAGTTGCAAAATCAAATATATGGGCTCTTACTAAAATGGGAGCAAAAGTAAGAGTTTCGGGTCCTTCAACTCTTATACCGAAAAATATTACAGATTTAGGCGTTGAAGTTTTTTATGATCTTGATAAGGCAATTAAGGATGTTGACGTTGTTAACATTCTCAGAATACAGATGGAGCGCCAGCAGGAGAATCTTTTTCCGTCAGTGCATGAATATGTTGAGCTGTATCAGGTAACTGAAGAAAGACTTGCAACTGCAAAACCGGACGTTTTGGTGATGCATCCCGGCCCTATGAACAGGGGAATAGAAATATCTTCGTATGTCGCAGACAGTCCTAATGCCGTAATAAACGAGCAGGTTACAAACGGAATAGCCGTAAGAATGGCGGTATTGTATCTTTTGGTTGCGGCAAGAAACAAACAACAGGGGAAGAAAAATGGCAATATTAATTAAAAATATAAGAGTTATTGATCCCGCGTCAAAAACTGATAAGGTAAAAGATATTTATATTGAAGGAAGTAAAATAGTTTCAAAACCGTCAAAAGAGCCTGAAACGGTAATTGACGGTAAAAATAAAATAGCGGTTCCGGGGCTTATAGATGTTCATTCTCATTTAAGAGATCCCGGGCAGGAAGAAAAAGAAACTATAAAAACAGGAACGCGGTCGGCCTGTAAAGGCGGAATAACGACTGTGTTCTGCATGCCTAATACGAAACCTGTGACTGATAACGCTCCGTCGGTTGAATATATTCTTTTAAAAGCCCAGAAAGAAGGCAAAGTAAATGTTTTGCCGATAGGATGTATTACAAAAGGATCTCTCGGAACAGAGCTTGCCGAAATAGGAATACTTAAAAAAGCCGGAATAGTAGCAGTTTCCGACGACGGAAGTCCCGTAGCCAGTTCTCAGGTTATGAGAAGAGCGCTTGAATATACGAAAATGTTTAATCTGCCGGTAATATCTCATTGTGAAGATAAAGATTTAAGCAGAACGGGAGTTATGAACGAAGGCAAAAATTCAATGAAATTGGGGTTAAGAGGCATTCCGGCTCAGAGTGAAGAAATTATGGTTTCAAGAGATATAATGCTTACCGAACTTACCGGCGGACATCTTCACATAGCTCATGTTTCAACCGAAGGCTCGGTTGAACTTGTAAGACAAGCTAAAAAGAAAGGTTTAAAAGTTACTGCCGAAACATGTCCTCATTATTTTACGCTGACGGATGATTCTTTAAAAACTTTCAATACAAATTATAAAATGAATCCTCCTTTAAGGTCCGAAAAAGATGTTCAGGCAATAAAAAAAGGATTAAAAGACGGAACGATAGACTGTATATGCACAGACCATGCGCCGCACACTCTTGAAGAAAAGAGCAGAGAGTTTGATGTTGCTCCTTTCGGCATCATAGGTTTTGAAACACTGCTTTCTCTTGTTTTAAATGAACTTGTCGACAAAAAAGTTTTAAGTCTTTCTGAAGCAATAGCTAAGATGACCGTTAATCCTGCAAAGATATTTTCTCTTAACGGCAGAGGCAGTTTAAAACCCGGATCAATCGCGGATGTTGCAATAATAGATACTAAATATTCTTATGAATATAAAAAAGAAGATATACTTTCCAAAAGCAAAAATTCGCCTTTTATAGGAAGAAAATTTAAAGGCGGAGCAGTTATGACTATCGTCGGCGGCAAAATTGTCTGGACTGTAAAAGACGGAATTGTATAAGATAAAAATAAATTCAAATTGCGCAGCTTGTTTTTAACGGCTGTGCAATTTTTTTCGGAATAAGATTATCAAAATTAATATCTGTAACATTTTGGCTTATTACGTTGTCTAAATTACATTATGAAAAATATATATATTTTATTTGTTTTGTTTTTTTTCGTTACGGCTGCAGGCGCTCAGGAAATTAAAAAAATTACATGGGGCCAATGCGTTGAAATTGCCAATAAATATAATCAAAATCTTATAACTGCAAAAAAGAATCTTTCAATAGCCGAATATAATTACTACATATCAAGGAACGGTTATTATCCTTCGGTTAACTTTAAATACGGTTTTTCCAGAAGAGGAAACGGTATTAATGAAAACAGCTGGGACGCTAATTTAAATGCATCTCAGACTATTTATGATTTTAAAACAAACGCCGATTTGGGCGGTAAAAAGGCTGTTATAGAACAGACTGTCGCCCAGCTTACAAAATCTTATGCGGAAGTTTATTATTCAATAAAAGAAGCTTTTTTAAAAATGTGTTATGCCCAGGAAAATGTCAATCTTCTTAATAATATTTATAATTTAAGACTGCAAAGTTCGGAAATGGTCAGGCTTCAGTATGAAGGCGGCAAAGAAAGCAAAGGCAATATGTTGAAAGCGCAGGCTCAGAAATATTCGGCGCATACTGATTTTTTAAATGCCAAAAGAGATCTTCTTTTGGCAAGAAGAGCTTTGTGCGAAGCTATGGGAACCGATTCTGTTTCTGAGTTTAATGTAGACGGCAATCTTTCCGTATCAGAAGATGCGGCCGCAGTAAATGTTGATTCGGAAGCTCTAAGGGCTCCTGATGTGATTATTTCTTCGGCGGATGTGAAGATATCCGAATATAAAGTTGATTATGCCAAAGGCAGTTTATATCCGAATCTTTCCGCTTCGGCATCAATAGGCGTATCGGACGAAAGCAATCCGATTCCTCCCGCAGACAGCAAAGCCTGGAGTTTGGGAGTAGCTTTAAATTATCCTTTGTTTTCAGGCGGGCTTACTAATGTCCGCAATACAGTTCTTGTTTCAAAAGAAGAGCTAAATCAAAAAATGACGGAATATGAAAAAGCCGTATTGGCTGCCAAAACTTCTTTGCAGGAAATAGAAATAAACATAGAAAAATACAGAGACAGTATTGCTACAAGCAAAATGTTTATGGAAGCATCAGAACAGAGACAAAAAGAGGCAAATATAAAATATCTGGCCGGAAGCATGGAATTTCAGACATGGCAGGATATAGAGCAGGAACTCGTAAACAATCGGATATCTCAGTTATCATCGCTGTATAATTACAATCTTGCGTTGGCAAAAAGAGATAAAATGCTCGGTAATACAAACGGAGAAATAAAATGAAAAAGAAAACTGTTTTAATTTCGGCGGTTATAATACTTATAATTTGTTTTGCCGGCTATAAATATTTTTCAAAAAATGAAAATAAACCTCAAATTTCATACGTTCAGGTTGAAGCATTTCAGTCCGACGTAAAGGAAGTTATAGATACGACTGGCGAGGTCGCGGCTTTAAACAGAGTTGAAATAAAGCCAAGTGTGGCAGGAAGGGTTGATTCGCTTCTTGTTAATGAAGGCGATTATGTCAGAAAAGGCCAGATTCTTGCATATTTGAGCTCAACTGACAGAGTGGCTATTTTAGACGCCGTAAGAGCAAACGAAAAAGAAAAATTATCGCAGTGGGAAGATACTTATAAACCTACGCCCGTACTATCTCCCATGAACGGCAAAATTATTTTAAGAAACGTAGTTGAAGGCCAGACTATTTCAACAAGCGACGTTTTATTTGCTCTTGCCGATGAACTTATAGTTGTTGCAAGCGTTGACGAAACCGATATAGGTAAAATTAAATACGGACAAAAAGCCGTAATTACTCTTGACGCTTATAAAGACGAGGTTGTTGACGGAAAAGTTTTCCAAATTCTTGAAGAGGGACAGAACGTAAGTAACGTTATTACTTATTACGTGAAAATCAGACCCGGACATACTCCTAAATTTTTTAAATCTCTGATGACAGCCAATATTGAAATTACCGTCACTGAAAAGAAAAACGTCACCGTCATTCCGTGGGGTGCCTTAAATGAAGATCCTGACGGAAAACTATATGTTTTAACCGGCGACAACAATGTTAATAATAAAAAAGAAGTAACGGCCGGAATAAATGACGGCGATAAAGTTGAAATAATTTCGGGATTAAATCCGGGAGATACGGTGCTGATAAAAAAACAAAAATATAAATCCGGCGGCAATATTGAAGAAGCAAAAGGTTTTTTACAGATGAGGCCTCAGAAAAGAAAAACAAACAGCGAAATTCTTACAGGAACTTCAAGCGCCCAGGGCAAATAATCATGAAAGAACAGCATAAACCATTGCTTTCTATTAAATCAATAACAAAAGTTTATGACGTCGGAGATACAAAACTCGACGTTTTAAGAGGCGTAAATCTTACAATAGAAGAAGGAGAGTTTGTTGCAATAATGGGGCCTTCGGGCTCCGGAAAAAGCACGCTTATGCATATACTCGGACTTTTGGACAGACCGTCCGGCGGAGTTTATGAAATATACGGACAAAATGTTTTAAAGTTTGACGATAACAGTACGGCTTTTTTAAGATCAAAAATAATAGGTTTTGTTTTTCAGCAGTATAATCTTTTAAATAAAATGACGGCATGCGACAATGTCGCTCTCCCTATGATTTATTCCGGCGGAACAAACAGGGTTGAACGGGCAAAGAATCTGCTTGAAAGCGTAGGTCTTTCGGAAAGAATATTTCATAAGCCGAACCAGCTTTCCGGTGGTCAGCAGCAGCGAGTTGCTATTGCAAGAGCCCTTGTGAACGAACCGAAAATTATTTTTGCCGACGAACCTACGGGAAATCTTGCTTCGGCGCAGTCTGACGAGATAATGCAGATTCTGACAGATTTAAATAAAAAAGGAATAAGCGTTATTCTTGTTACTCATGAACCGGATATCGCCCAATGGGCAAACAGAGTTATAACTATAAAAGACGGACAGGTTATATCGGACACTAAAAAAACAGAACCGCAAAAAACTGACAATAAACCTTTAAAAATACACAAAGATTGTTCAAAATTCAGCATCGCGGAATTTTCAGAAAATTTTTTCTCGGCGATAAGAGCCATTCTTGCAAATAAAACGCGTTCAATTCTTACGATGCTCGGAATAATTATAGGCGTGGCATCAATTATTTCAATGCTTGCTTTAGGTACGGGAGCTCAGAAGTCTCTTGAAAAACAAATTAAATCTATGGGGACAAATCTCTTATATCTTATGCCCGGAAGAATTTCAATGGGCGGAGTTGCCGGAAATGTGGTAAGAAGAATTACACTTGAAGATGTTGATGCGCTGGCTTCAAATACTGAACTTGTCAAAAATATAGATCCGACTGTAAGCGGAAATGTTCAGGTTGTTTACGGCAATAAAAATGCTAATACAAGCCTTACCGGCGCAACTACGGCATATCAGTACATGCAGAACGCAGTTCCTGAATACGGACGTTTTTTTACCAATACGGAAAATAACAATTCCGCCAAAGTGTGCGTTATAGGCGCTACCGTCGTAAAAAATCTTTTCGGCGACCAAGAGCCGGTAGGGAAATATATTAAAATAAACAGAAAACAATTTAGAGTTATAGGTATACTTCCGGTTAAAGGAGCGCAGGGGCACAGAGACGGCGACGATATAATTATAGTTCCGTTAAATACGGCAATGAAAAGGCTTTTGGGAACCAGATACGTATCTTCTGTTTCCGTTGAAGTTCAGGAAGGAAAGATTAATGAAACCGAGAAATATTTATTGGCTACTATGCTTGAAAGAAATAAACTCGGCGCAGACCGGGCTGACTCTTTCAGAATAAGAAATATGTCGGATATGATACAGATGCTTTCAAGCACGACAAAAACAATGACTATGCTTTTAGGGTCCGTCGCCGGCATTTCTTTAATAGTCGGCGGTATAGGAATAATGAATATAATGCTTGTAAGCGTAAGCGAGAGAACCAGAGAAATAGGGTTAAGAAAGGCGATAGGAGCTACAAAAACGGCCGTTTTATTGCAGTTTTTAATAGAATCGTCCGCTTTATCAGTGCTGGGGGGATTTTTTGGAGTAAGTCTCGGAGTTCTTATTTCTTTTGCAGTTTCAAAATTTGCCGGCTGGGCTGCTTTTGTATCGGGATTTTCAGTTTTCTTGTCGGTTTCATTTTCAGTATGCGTAGGTATTGTTTTCGGTCTCTGGCCTGCCAAAAAAGCCTCGGAATTGTCGCCGATAGAAGCTCTCCGCTCGGAATAAAACAGCAGATTTACATAATTTACAAAGATATGATATACTTAATCTAACTTAAAAACGGATGGTTTTATATGTGTTTTGACGTCAACAGTAAATCACTTGCAAAAAGATACGATATCAACGCTAAAATAAAAAGCAATAAACATGTATGTTTAAGTTTTTATGAAATTATAGTTGAATCTTCTAAAATAGCCTCTTGCGCGGTTCCCGGTCAGTTTTGCATGGTTTCCGTGCCGAATGCTTATCTTAGAAGACCGTTAAGTATTTATAAAACAACAAAAACAACAGTCTCCTTCCTTTATAAAATAGTAGGCAAAGGAACCGAAATAATGGCGTCTCTGAGAGCCGGAGACTCTGTAAAAGTTTTAGGACCTCTCGGAACCGGATATCCTTTAAATGACAAAACTATAATCGGAGATCCTGTGCTTGTTGCAGGCGGAACAGGAATAGCATCAGTTCATTTTTTGGCTTCAAAACTTAAAAATAAAGGCGTTTTATTTTACGGCGCCAGAACAAAAAAAGAGTTGCTGTGTCTTTCCGAGTTTAAAAAACTCGGATGGAAGGTTTTTGTCGCAACCGAAGACGGATCTCAGGGATTTAAAGGTTTTGTAACCGATTTAATGAAAGAAAAAATTAAAAAAGACAATATAGTTTATACCTGCGGGCCTACGCCGATGATGAAAAAGGTAATAGAGACGGTAAAAGATTTAAAACTTAAAGGTTATGCTTCTCTTGAAGAAAAAATGGCTTGCGGCATAGGCAACTGCCAGGGATGCGCCGTGAAAATAGGCGGCGAGTATAAAATGGTTTGTAAAGACGGGCCTGTTTTTTCAATGGATTTGTTATAAAGATTTTATTTCAACGTCAAAAATGCCTTTTTGGCGCGGAATATTTTTAACTGTCAGATAGTTATCCGTAAGCGCCTGATTGCCTCTTAAAGAAACCGCCTTTCTTATAGTTCCCGCAAATTTTGAATAAAAATTCCTTCTTAAAATTTTATCCAGATTAAGAAGTTCAGAGACTCTCTTGTTAATTTCAGTCTGTTCCGAAATTTGTTTTAATTCAAAGGCTTTTGTCCCCTGTCTTTTGGAATAGGGGAAAACATGCAGTCTTGCAAAACCGGCGTTCTTTAAAAAGTTGCGTGTTTGTTCAAAGTCATCTGCAGTTTCACAAGGGAATCCGCAAATCACATCCGTTGTCAAAGATATATCCGGTATATTTTTTTTAAGTTTTTTTAGAACAGAATCAAAATCAAGCAAAGTATATTTTCTGTTCATCTGTTTTAAAACATTGTCCGACGCAGACTGCAGAGGAATGTGGAGATGATTGCATATTCTGAGAGGTTCATCTTTCATTATTGATATCAGTTCATCGTCTACCTCGTTTACCTCAATTGATGAAAGTCTGATTCTGAAATCTTTTTTTAGCGATCCAAGTATTTTTTTTAAAAGCCGGCTTATTCCGTTTTCATATTTTCCTATATGTATGCCTGTTAACACAATTTCCGTATAGCCGTTATCTGCTATTGCCGAAATTTCTCTGATTATTTCGTCTTCCGGTTTTGACCAAAGCATATTTCTTGCAAAAGGCACTATGCAGTATGAACAAAAACAGTTACATCCGTCCTGAATTTTTATAAATGCTCTTGAATGGTTGTCAAAAGATTTTATTGTCTGAATCGTGTTTTTGAATAAATCTTCTTTAAGTATTATTTTTATTTTGGGAAATTCTTTTTTTATTTTGTCGTATGATGTTTTTGCGTAGCATCCCGTAAGTATTATTTCTTTGTTATTATGCAAAAATTTATTTATAAAAGAATTGCACTGTCTGTCGGAACTGTCTGTTACGGTGCACGAATTTATTATTATCGTATCGGCTTCTTCAGGCGAATTTACGCACACATATCCGTTCTTTTCAAACAATTCCCGTATAAGTTGCGATTCATATTGGTTAACTTTGCAGCCGAAAGTAGATATAAAGATTTTCTTCATGATTTATTTATAACAAGAATACTGGCGGCAAGCGCGGCAGTTTCAATTCTTAAAATATTTTTGCCCAAAGTGACGGGTGTAATATTGTTTTTAAATGCGTATTCTGTTTCTGAATTTTCAAATCCGCCTTCAGGTCCTATAAAAATATTTATATTTTCAATGTTTTTTAAGTCTTTTAAAACGTTGTCTACGGCGTTTGTTTCTTCGCATTCCCACGGAATAATATTTGACGCGTCTTTCTGTTTTGAAACAAAATCAACCGCATTGATAAATTTAACGGGATGTTCAATATTCATTATATCGGCTCTTCCGCACTGCGAGCTTGCCGAAATTGATATTTTTTTATATCTTTCAAATTTATTTTCAGAAATTTCGTTTATAATGCTTCTTGCGGTTATAACGGGGACTATTTTTGATACTCCAAGTTCGGCGCATTTTTCAATAAGCCATTCAAATCTTTCGCCTTTTGCTATTGCTGTATACAGCGTTACTTTGATTTTGGGCAGTACAAAAGGAAGTTTTGAGATTATTTGTCCCGTCAGGAAATTTTTGTTTACGGATATTATTTTTGCCGAGAAAGAATTGCCAAGCCCGTCAAAAATGTTTATTTCGTCTCCGGATTTGAATCTTCTGACTCCGGAAAGATAATGAAACTGTTCGCCGGTTAAAGTGAAGTTATTGTTAACGATGTTTTTAGGATTTACGTAAAAATGAGGCATAATATACCGTGAATTACTTAGGTACCTTAATTTTTAAAGAAATATCCAGTGACGGAGCAGAATGAGTAAGAAGCCCTATTGAAATTCTGTCAATGCCGAGTTTCGCGTATTCTTTGATTGTATTGAGATTAACGCCGCCTGAAATTTCAATTTCCGGTTTATACGTTTGCGTTGAATTTTTCCTTATCAGCGCAATCATTTTTTTAACCTGTTCTTTTTTCATATTATCAAGCATTATCAGGTCGACTTTCGCTTTGAGCGCGTCAAGAACATGCTTTTTTGTTTCGCATTCAACCTGTATCAAAATATTTTTATGTTTTTTTCTTATCTCTCCAACTTTTTTAACAAGATTAGTTATTAATTTCAGATGGTTGTCTTTGATCAAGACCATATCGGCCAGACTCATTCTGTGGTTTTTGCCGCCGCCGCATCTTACAGCGTATTTAGATATATGCCTCAGCCCCGGCATGGTTTTTCTTGTATCGTAAATACATGTGTTTGTGTTTTTAACGATGTTTGCGAATATGTTTGTCGTAGTGGCTATCCCGGACAATGCCTGTATGAAATTTAACGCTGTTCTTTCTCCGCACAAAAGATAATAGGCAGGTCCTTTCATTTTCAAAATTATATCGCCGTTTTTTACTTTCTGTCCGTCATTTTTGAAAACTTCAAAATGAAAATTTTTATTCAATTTTAAAAAAACTTGTTTAAAAACATCAATGCCGCATATAATGCCGGAATGTTTCGCCATTAAAACAGCCGAGGCGACGTTATCTTTTGAAATAATATTTTTAGAAGTAATGTCGTTAAGCGCAGAATCTTCTTCCAAAGCAAGTGATATAATTTTATTCAGGTTCATAACTTGGCATTATATAAAAAAAGTAATTTGTTTACAATAAATTTTATTAATTTATAAATACGTTTGACTATTTGTTAATCTATTTATATAATAACCGTTGGGTTATTTGTGTTTGCAAAATACAATAAGGATGTCCTTATGGAAAAACTAAGCTCAAAACTTGAAGGAGCCGACAAAGCAGTTAACAAAGCCGGTTTGCCTACCGATTATGGTGATACAAAAATCACTATTTTACCCAGAGATCCTATATGTATTTTCGCTTATTGGTCAATTTCCGAAGAATCAAAAGAAAAAATTAAAAATCAATACGGACAAAATATATTTACCGATTCAAAACTGGTTGTAAGAGTTTATGATACAACGGATATAAATTTTGACGGTAATAATGCTCACAGATATTTTGATATTTTTATAACGCCTAATGCCGACAGCTGGTATATAAACGTCGGCGAATATAACCGCAGCTGGTGCGCAGATATTGGTTTTTTAACAAATGACGGCAAATTTGTATGTATAGCAAGGTCAAATAAATTAAGTATGCCAAGATACGGAGTTTCAAATGTTACCGACGAACAATGGGCGATGCTTCAGATTGAATTTGAAAAGCTGCTCAGAATATCCGGAGTTAACCAGATAGGAATGAGTTCTTTTGACATAGCCCGCCTTATGAGAGAAAGATGGGAAGAAATAGTTTCAATATCTTTACCGAGTTCGCATGTTCAGACAAGTTCGTTTAAAACTCATCCCAAACATTTCGGAGTTGAACAGCAGACCGAAAAACAAAAAAGTTTTTGGCTTAAAGCCGATACAGAGATAGTAGTTTACGGCGCTACGGAAGCGGACGCAAAATTGACTATGAACGGACAGCCGGTAAAATTATCTGCCGACGGTTCATTTTCAGTCAGATTTTATTTGCCTAACGGCGAACATACGTATTCCATAGAAGCGACGTCAAGCGATGATTCTATGAAGAAAGCAATAACTTTTGAAGTTAAAAAGAATACAAAATAAAATTATTCGGATTTTTGATGAAATATAAGGGTTATTGGTGTTTACAACTTCATGCGCATTTGCCTTTTGTACGCCATCCGAACTTTCCTGATTTTCTAGAAGAAGATTGGCTGTATGAAGCGATAAGCGAAACGTATCTTCCGATTCTTTCCGTATTTGAAAATTTTGTTAATGACGGCATAGATTTTCGCGTTACGATGACGATTACTCCGACTCTTGCCAATATGCTCGCAGATCCTCTTTTACAGTCAAGATATTATGCAAAGTTGAACAAACTGATAGAACTTTCCGAAAAAGAAATTTTAAGAACAAAAAATCATCCTGAATTTCATCATGTTGCATTAATGTATGAGAGAAATCTTAAAAACTGCAGAAGAATATGGGAAAAATACCACGGCAATATTTTAACGGGATTTAAAAATCTGCAGGATATGGGTAAAATTGAAATAATAACGTGCTGCGCTACGCACGGTTTTTTGCCTCTTATGGTAAACGAAACAGCTGTAAGAGCTCAGATAAGAATAGCCTGTCAGGATTATAAAAAACATTTCGGAAGAGAACCGAAAGGAATTTGGTTGGCAGAATGCGCTTATACGTACGGAATAGATAAAATATTGAAAGAAGAGGGCTTAAGATTTTTCTTTCTTGAAGCGCACGGGCTTTTGTATGCCTCCCCCAGACCGCGTTACGGAGTTTTTGCTCCGATATACTGTCCGAGCGGCGTAGCGGCTTTCAGCAGAGACATGGAAACGGCGCATCAGGTTTGGAGCGCCGATTCAGGCTATCCGGGAGATCCCGATTACCGAGAATTTTACAGAGACTTAGCATACGATTTGGATTATAACTATATAAAACCGTATCTTCATTCCGACGGAGAAAGAAGAAATATAGGTATAAAATACCACAGAATAACCGGCAAAGTTGCTCTTCATGAAAAACAGCCTTATAATCCCGAATGGGCGGAAAACAAAGCAAAAATGCACGCCGAAAATTTTGTTTTTAACAGAAAAAACCAGATAGATTATTTATCGGGGATTTTAGGAAGAGAACCCATAGTGGTTTCAATGTATGACGCCGAACTTTTCGGTCACTGGTGGTTTGAAGGTCCGCAGTTTATAAATCATTTGTTCAGAGCCGTAAATAAACAGAAAATTTTTGCGCCGATCACTCCGGTTGAATATCTTGAAAAATTTAAAACGAATCAGGTTGCAACGCCTTCTCCTTCGTCGTGGGGGGATAAAGGATATTTTGAAGTATGGCTCAATTCAAAAAATGACTGGATATATAAACATTTGCATGTTATAGCCGACAGAATGGTTGAAATAGCTTCCGCAAACAGAACGGCAGCAGGATTAGAATTAAGATTATTGAATCAGGCGGCAAGAGAACTTTTACTTGCGCAGTCTTCAGATTGGGCTTTTATAATGACGACCGGCACAATGGTTGAATACGCCGAAAAAAGAACAAAAGAACATATATATAATTTCAATACTTTGTACGACCAGATAAAAAATAACGGCATAGACGAAGGATTCCTTTCAAATTTAGAATATACGAATAACATATTCCCCGATATAGATTATACAGTTTATATAAAATAATGAATAAAGGTATTTTATACGTAGTTCCAACTCCGATAGGAAATCTTGAAGACATTACTTTCAGGGCCGTCAGAATTTTGAAAGAATGCGACGCCGTCGTATGTGAAGACACAAGGCAGACTTTAAAACTTTTGTCTCATTTGCAGATATCAAAACCTCTTATAAGTTTTTATACGCAAAACCAGTTAAGAAAAATTCCTCAGATAATATCAATGCTTGAACAAGGCAAAAATATTTCGCTTGTTTCAGACTGCGGGACTCCGGCCGTATCCGATCCGGGCTATTATCTTGTTAAAGAAGCCGTAAATAAAGGCATTGAAATTGTTTCTCTGCCCGGTCCGTGCGCTTTGATAACCGGTCTTGTCGGTTCGGGACTCCCGACCGACTCATTTATCTTCCTCGGATTTTTGAGAAAAAAAACAGGCAAAATGAAAAAAGAACTTCAGGAAGCAAAGTCTGTAAATAAAACCATTATATTTTATGAATCTCCTCACAGAATAATAAAAACTCTTGAAACATGTGCCGAAGTTTTTGGCGGAGAATGCATTATAACGCTCGGCAGAGAACTTACAAAAAAATTTGAAGAATACATAAGAGGCTCAATCTCGCAAGTTTTAGAAAACTTAAAAAACAGGGAAATACTGGGAGAATTTGTTATAATTGTATCGTGTCAAGATTGCGATTACAAAGAAGAAACGGAAGATGAAATCCTTTAAGCTGTAAAAGGAGATAGCGATGAAAGTTATTATTCTTGCAGGCGGACTTGGAACAAGGTTATCCGAAGAAACAAGTTTAGTACCCAAACCTATGGTTGAAATCGGCGGAAGACCGATTTTATGGCATATAATGAAAATCTATTCTCATTACGGGTTTAACGATTTTATTATTCTGACAGGTTATAAATCACACATTATAAAAGATTACTTTATAAATTATTACAACAGATATTCGGATATTACGGTAGATATGTCCAAAAATTCCGTAGAAATTCATAAAACAAGACACGAGCCTTGGAAAGTAACAATGTTATATACAGGGCAGGATACAATGACGGGCGGAAGAATAAAAAAAGCGCAAAGTTATATAGGCAATGAGCAGTTTTTATTAACATACGGAGACGGCGTTGCAGATATAAACATTAAAGATTTAATCAATTCTCATAAAAAATCAAAAAAAATTATAACGATGACGGCGGTACAGCCATCCGGAAGATTCGGAGCTTTAGTAATAAAAAAAGATAATTTAATAACTTCTTTTATGGAAAAACCGAAAGGAAATGAATCTTGGGTTAACGGCGGTTTTTTTGTCTGCGAGCCTAAAGTTTTTGATTATATAAAAAACAGCGATAAAACAATTTTTGAACGCCAGCCTCTTGAAGATATTGCCAAAGATAAACAATTAAATGCTTTTAAACATAACGGTTTTTGGAAACCAATGGACACTCTCAGAGAAAAAAACGAATTAACTGATTTATGGTACAGCGGAAAAGCTCCATGGAACGTGTGGGATAAATAGTTATGTTCAAAATATATAAAGATAAAACAATTCTTGTTACGGGACATACCGGTTTTAAAGGCGCATGGTTATGTCTTTGGCTGGAATCTCTTGGCGCAAAAGTTATCGGATATTCGATAGATATTCCTACAAAACCGTCGTTGTTTGAAATTGTAAAACCAAAATGTATTGATGTCAGAGGAGACGTAAGAGATTTTAAAAAATTAAATGACGTAGTAAAAAAATATAAACCTGAAATAATATTTCATCTTGCCGCCCAGCCGTTGGTCAGAAAATCCTATGTTGATACAATTGAAACTTATCAAACAAATATAATAGGCACGGCAAATCTTTTGGAAACAATTAAAAAAAATAAATTTGTTAAGGCAGTTGTTGCGGTTACAACAGATAAAGTTTATTTAAATAATGAAACATGTAAAGCTTTTTGCGAATCGGATGCTCTGGGCGGATATGACCCGTACAGTGCGTCAAAAGCTTGTTGTGAAATAGTTATATCGTCTTACAGAAATTCTTTTTTTAATGTTAAAGAATACGGTAAAAAACATAACACTTTAATTGCTTCTGCAAGGGCGGGAAATGTTATCGGCGGAGGTGATTTTGCCGAAGACAGACTTATTCCGGATTTTATAAAATCAATACTTGCCGGTAAAACATTAATAATCAGAAGCCCTAAAGCAATCAGACCGTGGCAGCATGTGTTGGAATCTTTAAGCGGATATTTAATGCTTGGCGAAAAATTATTAGAGGGCAAAAAACAATTTGCGCAATGTTGGAATTTCGGTCCGGAACATAATGATATAAAAACAGTTGAACAGATAGTAAAAAAAATGTGTGAAAATTTTGACGATAAAATAGGATATAAAAAAGATACAAAAAAACAACCGCACGAAGCCTGTTATCTTAAATTGGATATAACTAAATCAAAATCAGTTCTTAAGTGGATTCCTAAATGGAAAGTAAATAAAGCGCTTGACCAAATTACGGATTGGGTAAAAAATTACAGAGAAAAACAAAATATGAAAGCTGTTTGTTTAAAACAGATAAAAGAGTATACAAATGGATGAAAAAGAATTAGTAAGACACGACATTTTAACGAAAGTTAAGGAATATTACACGTCTGCTTTCGGCGAGAAAAAAATATTTAGAAAAGGAAATAAAATTCCGTACGGCGGAAGAATATTTGATGAAAAAGAATTGGTAAATCTCGTTGACAGCGCTCTTGATTTTTGGCTGACTTCAGGCAGATATTGCAAACAATTTGAAAAAGATTTTGCAAGATTTTTAGGCATTCAAAATTGTTTGCTTGTTAATTCCGGTTCATCTGCAAATTTACTTGCTTTTATGGCATTAACGTCTCCTTTACTTGAAGCAAGGGCAATTCAAAGAGGTGATGAAGTTATAACTGTCGCCTGTGGTTTTCCGACTACGGTTGCTCCGGTTATTCAATACGGGGCGGTGCCTGTTTTTGTTGATGTTACAATCCCGCAGTATAATGCAGATATTGTACAGATAAAAAAAGCATTAAGCCCGAAAACAAAAGCAGTTATGCTGGCGCACACTTTGGGAAATCCTTTTGATTTAAAACAAGTGAAAGATTTCTGTAACGAAAATAATTTATGGCTTATAGAAGATAACTGCGATGCTTTAGGTTCAAAATATATAATTGACGGCAAAGAAAAATATACGGGAACAATCGGAGATATAGGAACATCAAGTTTTTATCCTCCTCATCATATGACTATGGGAGAAGGCGGAGCGGTTTATACGGATAATCCTCTGCTTCATAAAATACTTCTTTCTATGAGAGAGTGGGGACGTGATTGCGTATGTCCTTCAGGCGTTGATAATTATTGCGGACACAGATTTGACGGACAGTACGGAGAATTACCAAAGGGTTATGATCATAAATATGTTTATTCCCATTTCGGATATAATTTAAAAGCTACAGAAATGCAGGGAGCGATAGGGCTTGCCCAGCTAAAAAAACTTCCTAAATTTATTGAAGCAAGAAGACAAAATTTTGATAAATTAAAACAGGGACTGTCGGATTTACAGGATAAATTAATATTGCCTGAAGCATGTGCAGATTCAATGCCGAGCTGGTTTGGATTTTTAATAACGGTTAAAGAAGGCGTTGACCGTAATTTATTAGTTCAATATTTGGAAGAAAACGGGATTCAAACAAGAATGTTGTTTGCGGGCAACTTATTAAAACATCCTTGTTTTGATGATATGAGAAAAACAAATCAGGGATTTAGAACAGTATCTGAATTAAAAAACACCGATATCGTTATGAATAATACATTTTGGATTGGCGTATATTCCGGAATGACAGACGACAAAATTGATTATATGATTAATTCATTTAAGGAATTTTTCAATAAATGAAAAAGAAAATTCTTCTTACGGGCGGAAGCGGTTTTATAGGAAGAAATATACTTGAGAGTTTTTTGGTTGAAAAGTATGATATTTCTCATCCGTCCAGACAAGAATTGAATTTAACTGATTATGATTGCGTTAAAAGTTATTTTAAAGATAAAACATTTGATGTTGTTTTACATTCTGCAACAAAACCCGGTCACAGAAATGCAAAAGATACAAAAGATTTATTTTCTTTAAATACGGGAATGTTTGAAAATCTTATAAAGTTTAAAGACAGATACGGGAAATTTATTAATTTCGGTTCAGGCGCAATATATGACAATTCTAAAAATATAACGGATGTAACGGAAGAGAATATATTTCAAAATATGGCTTGCGACGAACACGGTTTATGTAAATATGTTATTGCTGAAAAAATTGACGGACTTGAAAATTTTGTTGATTTGAATGTTTTCGGCATATTCGGCAAATATGAAGACTGGCAGATAAGATTTATTTCTAATGCCGTTTGTAAAACTTTATATGATTTGCCGATAACTTTAAGGCAAAACCGCAGATTCAGTTATTTGTTTATTGACGATCTAATGCCTGTTTTGGAATTTTTTATAGATAATAATTTTAAGCATAAGAGTTATAATATTGTTCCGAACGAGAAAATTGAATTGTTAGAAATTGCCGGACTTATTAAAAAAATATCAAATAAAAATATTGAAATTAAAGTTGCAAAAGACGGGTACGGTTTAGATTATACAGGTAATAACAACAGATTAAAAACTGAATTTAAAAATATTAAATTTACCGGTTTTGAAAAATCGATATCATCTTTATATGAATATTATAAAAACAATATCAATAAAATAGACAGAAGCTTACTTTTGGAGGATAAATAATGAATAATTTGGAAAAAAATATGGTTAAAACTTTAATTGATTTAAAGGAAAACCATAATGTTATAGGCGTTAAGGCGGAATTTGAAGCTGAAGGAACAAGAATGGAAGAAGCCCTGCGTTTAAAAGAAGTTGTCACAAGAGCAGGACTTGATTTAACAATAAAAGTCGGCGGTTGTGAAGCATTAAAAGATATGTATGATTCAAGAACTATAGGAGTCAATAACATAGTTGCTCCGATGATTGAATCTGCTTATGCATTAAAAAAATATATACAGTCAACAAAACTTGCATTTCCTGAAGAAGAAAGAGAGGAAATAGGTTTTTTTATAAATTTGGAAACAATTACGGGATATGAAAATTTTGACAAAATGATGGCAATCCCTGAAGCAAAAGATTTGCAGGGGATAGTATTAGGACGAGTTGATATGACGGGGTCAATGGGATTATCAAGGGAAGATATTAACTGTGAAAAAATTCTTGAAATTGCAAAAACTTTGGCAGATAAATGTTTGAAATACGGGAAAAAGTTTGTAGTAGGCGGTGGAGTTTCATATCATTCAATGCCGTTTTTCAGAAGTTTGCCGAAGGATTCTCTTTATAAATTTGAAACAAGAAAAGTTATATTTGACGCTCAAAAAGCAATGAACGCAAAAGATATAGATAAAGGTATTTTAAAGGCAGTTGGTTTTGAACTTATGTGGTTAAAGAACAAACAAAAATTTTATGAAATGATTTACAGAGAAGATGAAAGCAGAATAGTAATGTTGGAAAACCGTTATAAAAAACTAATAGAAGAAACAGGAGTTAAAATTTAAAAAATTAAATTTATGGATAATTATATTTTTGATTTAGATGGAACTTTAGTGGATACTTCTTATGAGATTCTGCAATGTCTTAGGCAGGCATTGAACGAGAACTTTGTTGAGTATGATGAGTCAAAGCTAAATACAGATATAATGGGTCCTTCATTAAAGGAAATTATTAAACTTGTTGTGCCTGAATTAAATGATGAGAAAATTATAAATAATGTTGTTGCAAGATACAGGTTTTTATATGATTATAATAACAAGGACTCCTCCAAATTATATGCTGGTATGTTTGATTGGCTTGAACGTTTGATAAAAGAAAATAAAAAAATATTTATAGCTACAAATAAGCCAAAAATACCGACTATGAGATTAGTTAATAGTTTAAATATAAATTTCTTTAATGATATTCTTACTCCTGATAAATACTCACAGGATAAGAGATTAAATAAACAAGAAATGATTGAAGACATAATAACAAAACATAAACTTTGCAAAGAAAAAACAGTAATGGTCGGAGATGTTTTAAGTGATATTGATTCGGCACATAGTGCAGGTATAAAAGCAATAGGGGCTCTTTGGGGTTATGCCAAAGATATTGATTTATTAAAAGAAACTGCAGATTTTGTATTAAATAAACCAACAGAGGCAATGCAATGATTAAACTTTCCGATTATATTGCCAAAAGGCTTAAAGAAGTTTATAAAATTAAACATTTTTTTATGATTTCAGGTGGCGGAGCTATGCATCTCAATGATAGTTTTGGCAGATATATTCCATATACATGTAATCATCACGAACAAGCTTGTGCTATAGGGGCAGAAGGCTATGCAAGACTTAATCAACAGTTAGCTGTTGTAAACGTAACAACAGGTCCCGGCGGGCTTAATTGTTTAAACGGTGTATTCGGACAATGGACTGATTCTGTTCCCGTATTGTATATCTCAGGGCAGGTAAAATATTCAACAACGATTGCTTCCTGTAAAAATATTGCATTAAGACAATTAGGTGATCAGGAAGTTGATATTGTCAGTGTTGTAAAACCATTAACGAAATATGCCGTAATGGTAACAAACCCAAACGAAATAAAATATCATTTGGATAAAGCGATATATGAAGCAGTTAACGGAAGATTTGGTCCTGTTTGGCTTGATATTCCGATGAACGTTCAATCTGCGATGATAGATGAGAAAAAATTAAAAAGTTTTAATCCTGAAAAACAATTACCCGCAAAACAAAAGATTGAAAAAAATATTAAACTTGTAATTTCTAAATTGCAAAAAGCAAAAAGACCTTTAATTATAGCAGGACACGGCATAAGATTATCAAAGCAGGAAAAAGTTTTTTATAAACTGATAGAAAAATTAAAAATACCTGTTATAACAACATTTAACGGTTTTGATATTTTATCTTCTGATAATAAATATTTTTCAGGCAGAATCGGAACTGTCGGGCAAAGAGCCGGTAATTTCGCTCTTCAAAATGCAGATTTAGTTTTATGTTTAGGAACAAGAAATAATGTAAGACAAGTAAGTTATAATTGGGAAAACTTTGCTAAAAATGCTTTTAAAATAGTTGTTGATATTGACTGGGCTGAATTAAAGAAACCGTTGATAAAATCTGATTTGGCAATCAATGCCGACTTGAAAGATTTTCTGCCTGCATTACTTGATGTAGTTTGCCGTTCAGCTTCCAAGCTTCCAAACTTCCAAGCTTCCGGTACTTCTTGGTTGTCTTTCTGTAAGGATATTCAAAAAAAATATTCTTTTGAAAATACGCCCGAGTATAAACAAAAAGGCAAAAAAATAAATGTTTATTATTTTATTTACGAACTTACAAAAGCAATGAAAGAAAATGATATATTGGTTTCAGCTAACGGTTCTGCCTGTGTGTGTCTTAATCAGGCAGGTATAGTAAAACAAGACCAAAGATTTATATGGAATTCAGGGAATGCTTCAATGGGATATGATTTGCCTGCTTCAATAGGCGCCTGTTTAGCAAATGATAAAAAGTCTGTTATTTGTTTGGCGGGAGACGGGTCTGTTATGATGAATTTACAGGAATTGGAGACAATAAAATATAATAAATTACCTATAAAAATTTTTATAATAAATAACGACGGTTATGCTTCAATTAAACAGACTCAAAAGAATTTCTTTCAAGGAAAAATGACAGGGTCAAGTTCAGACAGCGGTGTTAGCGTTCCTGATTTTTCTAAAATTGCAAAAGCATTTGATATGAAAGCCGTAAAAATATCAAATCCAAAAACAATTTCAAAGCAGATAAAAAATGTATTAAAAACAAAAGGAAGTATTTTATGTGAAGTTATAACGGAAACAAATTACAGTTTTAGCCCGAAACTATCTGCAAAAAAACTTTCTGACGGAACAATGGTTTCGCCAAGTTTGGAAGATATGTTTCCGTTCTTAGACAGAAAAGAATTTGAGGAAAATTTAATAAAATGAAAACAATACTTATAACAGGGGCAACAGGATATCTTGGTGGGCATTTAGTCAATTTTTTTCTTTCAAAAGGATATAAAACAATAGCATTGCATCTTAATAAAGGTGAAAAAATAAAATTCAATCCAAAATTTAAAAAAAATATTAAGAAATATTATTTAGATAAAACTTCCATTAAAACAATTTTTAATGAAAACAAAATAGATATCATCATTCATACGGCAACATTATATGGCAGAAATGGTGAACCCGCTTCAAAAATCATAGATTCCAATGTTGTTTTTCCTGTTGAAATTTTATCATTGGCTTGTGAAAATAAAGTGGAATTATTTATAAATACAGATACAATCCTTAATAAAAATGTTAATTGTTATGCTTTGACAAAAAATCATTTTTTTGACTGGATGAAAATGTTTTGTGATAGAATAAAATGTGTTAATATAAAACTTGAGCATTTTTATGGTCCAAATGATAACCCTGTGAAATTTGTGGCATGGCTGATGCAACAATTTAAAAGCAATGTTGATTCAATAGATTTGACAGATGGTTTACAAAAGAGAGATTTTATTTATATAGATGATGTTGTTTCTGCTTTTGATTTCCTTGTGTCTAATAAAACAAAAATGATTCTCGGAAAAATAAATGAATTTGAAGCAGGTACAGGTATTAAGATAACAGTAAAAGAATTGGTAATAATGTTAAGGAATTTAATGAAAAATACAAAAACAAAACTTAATTTTGGTGCATTGCCATACAGGAAAGATGAAGTTTTGAATTGTGATGTAGATATATCTGAATTGAAATCACTTGGCTGGAAACCAAAAGTTTTCATAAAACAAGGATTAAAAAGAATTTGCAGTTAATAAGAAATATGAATAATAAATTTGCAATTTGTATACCAACATATAATAGATGCAGTAAATTAAAAGAATGTTTAGACTCTTTTATTGATGACGCTGTAAAATATAATATAAATATTTATATTTCAAATAATGCATCAACCGATAATACTCAGAATTTTTTAAAAGAATATAGTTCCAAATATCCCAATATTTATTATGCAAATCAAAGTTTAGAATTACATTTAGATTTAAACATGCTTAATGTTTTAGAAATGGCTCAGTCTGAATATGCACTTTGGCTTGGAGATGATGATAAATTAAATAAAAATGCTTTAGAATTGATATTAAAAAATATTGAATTGACCCCGGATTTGATTATCTTAAAATCTATGACTAATATTTTTGATAATCATTTAAAGTTATTGTATACAAATCCATTTGATTTTTTTTGCGATTATGGGATGATAGGTTTAAAAAATTCAATGCATTTTAGTACGATGGTTGTGAAAAATAGTGAGATAAAAAAACTGGGAAACAAAGAGAGATACAAAGGAACATATCATTTATATGCTGGGGTTATTTTAGATTATTTAATGGATATATATGAAAAAAAACTGAAAAACAATATTTTATATATAAATGTTCCACTAGTAATAATTGATACAAAAAATAAAAGTTGGCAAAATATTTTATTGAAAATATATTTTAAATGTATTCCAGATTGGATAGATTTGTTGAATTGTAAGTATACGATGAATGATAAAGTTAAAAATAAAATCAAAGAGTTTCAAAAGCTTTTAAATGATATAAATGATTATTCTTTTATATGTGTCAGTAAAAAAGAAAAGAAAATTTTATTTTTGGTTCATAAAATTTTTTTCTTTATATATAAATTAAAAAATATAAAATGGAAATTGAAATGAAATATCTAATAACAGGTGGGTGTGGTTTTTTAGGTTCAAATATTGCATATGAACTTTTGCAAAATAAACAACAAATTATAATTTTTGATAACTTATCACGTTTAGGTAGTGAAAGTAATTTTAAATGGCTTCAATCACAAGGGTGTTTTCAGTTTGTTAAGGATGATATCAGTAATTTTGTAGTTTTATCTGAGCTTATAAAAAAAGAAAAACCGGATGTTATATATCATCTTGCAGGACAGGTTGCAATGACTACATCAATAAAAAATCCAAGACTTGATTTTGAAACAAATGTTTTAGGTAGTTTCAATGTTCTAGAATCAGTCCGACTATATTCTCCTGAAACTGTTATTGTTTATTCATCAACAAACAAGGTTTATGGTGATTTAGAGTTTCTAAATTATAAAGAAATTGATAGACGATATGTATGTGAAAAATATCCAAATGGATTTGATGAAAATATTATTTTAAATTTTCATTCTCCGTATGGATGTTCAAAAGGGTCTGCCGATCAATATATGCTTGATTATGCAAGAATATTTAAGATAAAAACAATTGTGTTCAGGCATTCGTCAATGTATGGGGCACGTCAATTTGCTACTTATGACCAAGGTTGGATAAGCTGGTTTTGTCAAAAAGCAATTGAAACTAAAAAAAACAAAGATATAACGTTTACAATATCCGGTAACGGTAAACAAGTAAGAGATGTATTACATGCAGATGATATGATAAAGCTCTATGTTGTTGCACCGAAACATATAGAAAAAGCAAAAGGAGAAGCTTTTAATATAGGCGGAGGAATGCAAAATAGTTTATCATTACTTGAATTATTTGATTTTCTTGAACGTGAATTAGATATAAAATTGAACTATACGAACTTACCTGCAAGAGAAAGTGATCAAAAAATATTTATCGCAGATATAACAAAAGCACAGCAAATATTTGGGTGGCAACCTTATGTTGACAGTAAAACAGGGATAAGAAAAACAATAGAGCGGATTCAAGATATTAAATGAATATAAGTGAAAAGTTACAAATCATTTTAATTACATATAACAGACAAAAACATGTGGAGAAAACTTTTGAACAACTTCTTTGTGAAAATTCACCTGTCAGATATTATGATTTGCTAGTTCTGGATAATAATTCTACGGATAATACTGCTAACTTTGTTAATAAAGTACAAAAAAAGTATCCAAATATTAAATATCAAAAAAATAAATATAATGTTGGGATTGCAGGTAATATAGCAAAAGCAATGGAGTTGGCATCAAAGGAATATGTTTGGATAATTTGTGATGATGATATTTATGATTGGTCAAGTTGGGCAGAAGTAGAACAGGCAATAAACAACAACGAAAAATTAATATGTGTTGCAAGATATGCAATTAATGATGATGAAAAAACAGATGTAGCTTGCCAATTAATGCAAATGTCGTTTGTTCCGGCAACAATTTTTCATACGTCATTGTTTGATAATAATACTATCAGAAATTCTTGGGATAATATATTTACATTGTTTCCACATCTTGTTCCTATAGTTTATTATATAAATAACTGTAATAAAATATATGTTGTTGAAAATGAAATAGTTGCGAATGGTATGAATGTTGAAACTACGGACTGTAGTTATGTAAGAGGTAATAATATCTCTGTTTTATGTCAGAGAACAAAAACAATGACATGGATAGTAGGATATGCAAATATATGTTCAATGATAAAAGATGTAAAATTAAGACATAGCGCAATGATATGTGCAATAAACTACATACATGGGGATTTTAAACAATTTATAAATCATATGTTGTTTTTATATTTTGATCATGAAAATTGGATGCAATTTTTAGACGTTTATTTGCAACTTTGTCCAAAAAATAAATTAAGATTGTTGCTTCCTTTTATTTTTAAAAAAACGTTTGGCATGCGTACAGAATATGGGGCATTTGTTATTAGAATTTTCGGAATAAAATTTAAATTTAGAAAAATTTATGATAACGGTTTTGTAATAGTTAATTTTTGGGGCATTAAGATAAAAAAATATCAAAAAAACGGTAAAATTTTTTTAAGTTAAAAAAAATGAAATGGTATAAAATTTTATTTTAAAAATTGTGCTTGTAAAATACTGTATTTTGGGATATAAATAAATTTGCCTCTAAAAACAGTAGTGTTTATTAGTAGTAATGTATAAAAATTATGAATCTTATAAATAGTCTTCAAATTTTTTTAATAACCTACAATAGAAAAAAATATCTGCAAAGAACTTTTGATCAAATCTTTGCGGATAATTCACCTATAAAGGATTTTGATATAACAATTCTTAATAATAAATCTGATGATGGAACATCAGAAATGATTGAACAATACAGAGAAAAATTTCCAAATATAAAGCATATTATTCATAATCATAATATAGGCGGGAATGCGAATATTGTACGTTCTTTTGAATTGGCGAACAAAGAATATGTATGGGTACTTTGTGATGATGATATCTATGATTGGGCTAATTGGAAAGAGGTTGAAAGTGCAATTTACAGGCAAGAAGACATTATTTGTGTTTCAAGGTATGCTATTGATGATGGCGTAAGCCTAGAGTCTCAAATTTTACAATTAACTTTTGTTCCGGCAGGTATATTTAAAAGATCAATACTAAACAATGGGATGATTAAAAGTATGTATGATCAGATTTATGCTTTTTTTCCACATTTGGTTCCGACCATTTTTACAATAAATAATAAAAATAAAATTTATGTGTTGGGTAAGGCAGTAGTTTATAATGGGATGGAATTGAAAAATACAGATTGTAGTTATACAAGAGGCTCAAGTTTAGAATGTTTGTCATATAGGACAAAAGGAATGTCGTGGATAGTTGCATATGCAAATTTATGCTCAATGATAAAAGATATAAAATTAAAATATAATACAATGACATATGCTATAAAGTATATACATGGAAGTTTTAAACAATTTTTAAAAGATATGGTGTATTTGTATTTGGATGAGCAGAATTGGATGCACTTTTGGGATATATATTGGCAATTGAATGCAAAAAATAGATTTAAATTATTAACTTTTTTTATTTTTAAAATGTTTTTTAGTATGCATGCAACACACAATAATTTTTTTGTTATAAGATTTTTTGGAATTAAAATTAAGTTTAATAAATATTATGAAAATGGTTTCACTGTAGTTAATTTTTTTGGTATTAAAATAAAAAAACAAAGAAAAACAGATAAATAAAATGGATATAAAAGAAAATTTACAAATAATACTTATAACTTATAACAGAAAAAATTATTTACAAAGAACTTTTGATCAAATTTTTGCGGATAACTCACCTATAAAGAGTTTTGATATAACAATTCTTAATAATAGATCTGATGATGGAACATCAGAGCTGATTGAACAATACAGAGAAAAATTTCCAAACATAAAGCATATTATTCATAATCATAATATAGGTGGCAATGCGAACATAGTGAGGGCTTTTGAAATTGCTACAAAAAAATATTTATGGATACTTTGTGATGACGATATTTATGATTGGTCTAATTGGGATGAAGTTGAACAGGCAATTAACAACGATGAAAATATTATTTGCGTTGCTAAACATGTAATTCCAAATAACAAAATAGAAGAATATATTCTTCAACTTACATTTGTCCCTGCCAACATCATTAAAACATCTGTTTTAAATGACAGTATGATAAAAAGTATGTTTGATAATATATTTGCTTTTTTCCCTCAGCTACTGCCGGCTATATATGCCGTAAATAATAATCTTAAAATTTATGTTGTAAATAAAGCGATTGTCAATAATGGAGAAAATCCCAGAACATTGGACCACGGATATAAAAGAGGAACCGATGAACAATATATTTCCCAAAGAAGCTCTTCCATGTCTTGGATAGTTGGGTATGCAAATCTTTGTTCTATGATTAATGATCAAAAATTAAAGCATAGAACAATGCTATGTGCAATAAATTCTATTTATGGTAATTTTTCAAAATTTACTGAAAACATGCATAGTTTATACTTTGAGAAAAAAAACCGCTTTCAAATTAGAGATTTAATGGATCAGTTGGATACAATAAGCAGATTTAAATTATTTTTTTCTCTGGTAAGAAGACATTTTATAGGCGCTTGCATAGAAAATGGTTATTTTGTTATTAGACTTGTGATTTTTAAAATAAAATTTAAAATAAAAAAATATATTGAAGGCGATTATGTGCTGATTGATTTCAATTTTATGAGAGTAAAAAAGCATATTGAGAAGAAATATATAATATTATCTTTTTTGAACAGAGAGTTTAAAATCAAAAAATGAAAATTTCAATAGCTTTATGTACTTATAACGGTGACAAATATCTCAGAGAACAACTAAAAAGTTTAGAACAACAAACTTTAAAGGCTGATGAAGTTGTTATTTGTGATGATAATTCATCTGACAATACTGTTGCGATTTTAAACGAATATAAAGATAAACTAAATATAAAACTAGTAATAAATAAAACAAATCTTGGGGTAACTAAAAATTTTGAACAGGCAATATCTCTATGTAGCGGAGATATTATTTTTTTATGTGACCAGGATGATGTTTGGGATAAAAACAAAATAAAAATAATGGCAGAAAAAATGCAGGATGAAAAAATCGGGTTTTGTTGTTGTGACGGGATAGTTACAGATGAAAATTTAAAACGGATATCAGAGTATACGTTGTGGAATACTTCAGGACTTTCAAAAATTGATTTGAATAAATTCAGTGCTTATAATCTTATAAACAACTATTGTTTTACAGGTATGGCGACGGCATTTAGAAATTCGCTTAAGAAATATATTTTGCCTATAAGTCAAAATGCAGTGCATGACGAATGGATTGCATTTATAGCAGTTTATATTTCAAAAGTTGCTTTTGTTGAAGAAAAACTTGTTTTTTATAGACAGCATAATAATCAGCAGATAGGCATTAATTCAATAAAGTCAACAAAAGAAATATTGAAATTTTTGCGTGACTATAAAATAATAAAAATAGAAAAAGAAGTCGGCAGATTTACGGATTTAATAGCTAAAATGAAAGAACTGAATGCTGAAAAAGAATTAATAATGGAACTTGAAAAGAAATTAAGACATTTAAAATGTCGAGCATCAAGAAGTATATTCAGATTTATGATTTTAATTTCAGAACTGATTTTTTGTCAATACAAAAAATATTCAAATAGAGGATATAAGGATTTTATAAAAGATTTATTTGCGAAATAAATAAAATGAAACAAAAAAAATATTTAATTATACCAAGACCGCACATAGGAGACTTTATATGGGTTACTTCTGCTGTCGCAATTTTAAGGAAAGAGGATAGTAATTCAAAGATAATTGTGCTCGCACCAAAATATCTTGATGAGTTTATAGAAAACAATTATATATTTGATGATAAAATTACTTATGATTTGAAGTATTTTAAAACATCAAATATCTGGTTGAAAATTTTCTACAGAATTGTACTATGTATAAAACTTATTTTTGTTATTAGAATGTATGACTTTAACTGTTGTTTTTTATTTAGTCCTTTCCCAATTTTTACAAAAATAATAGCTTTTTCAGGAATAAATAAAATAATTTTTGGGACTAATGAATGTTGTGGGGTAAAAAAAGAAAGTGTTGAAAGTAAATTCTTAAACAAGTTTGTTGTTAAAAATAAATTATTTCCTGTGCAAACATATGATAATTCAGATTTCATACATTATTCAGAAAAATGGCAAACAATAGTTAGAGGGTATTTTAATTCTTTTAATATTGCATTACCTGTATTACCGGAGAGTAAAAAAAACAGTAAGATTTTTGAGGATACGGTAAAACAAACAGGAAATAAAAAAGTTGCGTTATGCATAAACGGTTCAAAAGATTCAAAAAATATATGGCCGCAAAGATATTTTAAACAAATAATAAATGGTATAGCTGAAAATATTAAAGTGTCATTTTTTATTGTAGGCGGAAACGAACAATATGAAAATGCCAGAAATTTTATTTTGAACTTCAATAATACCGATATAAATATACAAAATTTGTGCGGCAAAACTTTGTTATTAGAATTGAAAGAAATTTTTGAACATTTAGACTTACTGATATCCGTAGATACCGGAGTTGTACATATAGCTGCAATGACAAAAATTAATATAATAACTCTTTTTGGCATGACGGCTCCTGATGCTGTCATTCCGATGACGCCTAATAATATATCATTCTATACGTCAGAAAAATGTTCCCCATGTGTATATTTGCAAACTTTTGAAAAAAAGAAATGTCCGTATAATGAACCAAAATGTATGACGAATATAAAACCCGAAATTGTTATAAAAACAGCTTTAAATATATTAAAGTAAATGATATATGAATAAATATAGTTTTCTAAATTTTGTATAATAAACATATGTTTAAATACTTTGATATATTTAAAAAAATAAATTTTCTTTTCGGTTTAAATCAAAAGATTAAGTTTGTAATTTTAGCGTTTGGAATTTTTATATCCTCCCTTTTGGAATTAATCGGAGTTTCGCTTGTTCTGCCGCTTATCGGCGTTGTTATGGACCCTTCCGTAATTGAAACAAACGGAATATTGAAATATGTGTACGGTTTTTTAAATATAAGCTCAACTACAAATTTTCTCATACTTATATCATTTTCTCTTGTAGGCGTTTATGTGTTAAAAAATATTTATATGACGGTCTTGTATTACTTTCAGTATAAAATGATTTTTAACGCCCAGAAAGAAATATCTACGAGACTTATGACTTTTTATTTGAAACAGCCGTATTCTTATCATTTGACCATAAATACAGCGGAAATAATAAGAACGGTAACTAATGACGTTGCTTATTGTTTTCAATTTCTTATACATCTTTTTGCGTTTGTTTCGGAACTGTCGGTTGTTTTACTTTTAATATCATTTTTATTTTTTGTAAATAAAGCGATAACTCTCTCTCTTATATTCCTTTTCTTTTTAAGTTTTTTATTTTTGTTTAAAAAACTGAAAATAAAAATGTCTTCGGTAGGCCGCGATAACCAGTTTTATGCAAGTCTTATGATTAAGTGGATCAACCAGGCTTTCGGAGCGATCAAAGATATAAAAACGCTTTCAAAAGAGCGTTTTTTTATAGATGAATATTATAAAAATTCCATTAAATATACTTCAGCCCAGAAATATTTTAATTTTTTGCAGCAGCTGCCGAGAATTTTTATAGAAACTCTCGTTATATCTGTGGTCCTGCTGATGATAATTTATTTTCTTTACAAAGGAACAAATATAGCTTCAATTTTTACGCAGATATCGGTTTTTGCTATGGCCTGTTTCAGAATGATGCCTTCCGTAAGCAGAATTCAGGTTTCAATGAACGCTATGATTTTTTACAGACCTTCGTTAAACGTTTTATACAACGATTTGAAAAAAACGGATGATCCTGAAACAAACGGCGGCGATGAAAATAAAGAAATAAATACGGAAGACGGCATATCGGCGGAGAACATAAGCTACAGATATCCCAATACCAATAAACTTATTTTTGAAAACGCCGAATTTGAAATAAAAAACGGGCAGTCCGTCGCTTTTGTCGGTAAAACCGGTTCCGGCAAAACTACGCTTGCGGATATTATTCTCGGCTTGTTAAAACCTGTTACCGGAACGCTTAAAGCCGGAAGCGTTGATATTTATAAAAATAAAAAAAGCTGGTCAAAAAAAATAGGATATGTTCCGCAGTTTATTTATCTTACCGACGATACCATAAAAAATAATATTGTTTTTTACGACCGCGCAAACGTTGACGAAAAAAGACTCGCAAACGCCGTTGAAAAAGCCCAGTTAAAAGAATTTATAGATTCGCTGCCTTCCGGCATTGAAACCGTTGTCGGCGAAAGAGGCATAAGACTTTCCGGCGGACAAAGACAGAGAATAGGCATAGCAAGGGCTTTATACAACGAACCCGAATTTCTTGTTCTTGATGAAGCGACCTCATCGCTTGATACCGATACGGAAAAAGCCGTTATGGACGCGATTGAAAATTTATACGGTAAAATAACCATGATAATAATTGCCCACCGTCTGACCACAATAGCAAAATGCGACGTAATATACAGGGTTGAAAACGGTAAGATAATAAAAGAAAAATAATTTTTTTATTTTACGGCTGTTTTTTTCAATATTTTGAAGATATCGGTATTGTCAATTATGCCGTTTTTTCCGGCATAGATTTTCAGTAAATCCGACTGCGTTCCGAACGCATATATTCCCACAAGTTCGTTTGTATGATTTTTGCTTTTATATTTTACCGTTCTGTCAAATTTTAAAAGCATATTTTTGCCGGTAAAAATCATTTTTGAAGGCAGACGTCCTTTTTGGGGCTGTTCGTTAAATCTTAAAAAACCGGTTGCGTGGTCTGCCGTTACAAGCACAAGAGTGTTTTTCGGCGTCATATCGGTTTTGCCGGAATTGATTAATTCAATTATTGATTTTACCGCGTTGTGCAGTTCGTAAACGGAAGATACCATTGTATGATAATCGTTATCATGATTCGCCGAATCAATGTCTGACATTTCTATAACGGCAAAAAACGGTTTTTTTTTGGCAAGAAGTTTGTCTGCGGCAAAAAGCGCTATTTCCGAAAATTTTAAATCATCTTGGCGGTATGAAAAAGAGGGCTTGTTTTTTTCGTTTTCGGGAACGGGGATATTGTAATTATCAATAATAACAAACAGTTTTTTAGAGTCGGTATAAAATAACATATTGTTTTTTATTTCTTTTGAATCCGTTACGTAATATCCGTTTGTTTCGGCTGTATCTTTCAAAAAACCGTATTCGTTGCGTGCGATTATTATCTCGGGTTTTGAGACTGATAAAATCTCTTCGGCTATTTGTTTGCGGTTTTGCCTTGAAATATTATGAGCCGCGAAAGCCGCCGGAGTCGCATCATAAAAAAAAGTCGTTGTTATGAGGCATGTATTATAGATTTTTTGTTTGTTCAGAATATCAAATATGTTTTCAAAAAAACTTCCTTTTTCATTTGTTGAGATGCAGCCGGTAACTGTCTTTTCTCCGGTTGCCATTGCCGTAGCCGCAGCCGCGGAATCGGTTGCGAAAGCATTTTCAAAGTATTTTTCGGACGATTCGTTAAAATAATAAGGATAAGGGAGTGCGCCTGCCTTAACGGTATCGTATCCGTTAGGATTTGAGTCATTAATGCAGGACAGGCTCCAAGTAGTCAAAAAATATTTATACGGAAAAGAATCCCAGATCAAATTTCCGCCAGTTCCGCATAAATATGAACTTGCGGCAAATTCGCTTGACACGGACATTCCGTCGCCTATGAATAAAAAAACATATTTTGGAAAATCCGCTTCTGAAAGATTTGAAACTGTAAAGAGAATAAAAAAGAGAAGGAATATTTTTAAATTTTTCATTTTTACGTTAATATTATAACACATAATAAATGTTTTTATTATTCGTTTTTAATTGCTTTTTGAAATAGGCTATGGTATAATCTACCGATATGATAGACTTACATACTCATACGCTGTTTTCTGATGGGGTTTTGTTGCCGAGCGAACTTGTTTACAGGGCAAAGTTCAGAGGTTATGAGGCTATTGCTTTAACGGATCATGTTGACTACTCAAATTATGAGTTTAATATTCCTAAAATAGTTGAAGTCGCAAAAATTCTTCAGGATAATTATGACATAAAAGTTTTGCCGGGCGCGGAAATAACCTATGTTCCGCCTAAGCTGATATCTGATATCGCGGCGAAGTGTAAAAAATTGGGCGCAAAAATCATAGTTGTTCACGGTGAAACTGTCGCCGAAACCGTGCCTCCGCAAACCAATCATTACGCTTTAAAAGCCGATATTGATATTTTGGCGCATCCCGGACATATAACGGAAGAAGATGTGATACTGGCCAAAGATAACGGAGTTTATCTTGAAATTACCACGCGTCACGGACATAATGCCACAAATAAAGAAGTCGCAGGGCTTGCTTTGAAACACGGAGCCAATCTTGTGCTCAATACCGACTCTCATTTGCCGGAAGATTTGATGGATTTTGGTAAAATAGAAAAGACGCTGAAAGAATCCGGTTTAAATTTTAAATATTTTGAAACAATGCAAAAAAATTCAAAAAACATAATTGATAAAAAATAAGAGGATAAAAATGAGAAACAAAGAAGATAAAATCTTAAATTTTATAAACAAAATCAAAAAAAACAAAAAGGCTTTTTTTACGGCGGCAGCTTTTGTATTGGGCGTTTCATTGTTTGTTGGTTTTGTTTATTACAGACTGCAGATAATAAAAGATACGGCTTCCACTAAACTGTCCCTCGCGGTTAATTACGTTGCATCCGGAAATATGGATCAGGGACTGGGCGTTATAGACGAGATTATCTCCAAATATTCAAATACGCCGGCTGCGTATAGAGCGATGTTGATGAAATCAAATTATTTTATTTCCCAAAATAAATATGACGAAGCAGAACAGTTATTGAAAACGGTTATTAAAAATGCCAAACCGGATACAGTAAAGCCTTTGGGTTATCCCGGGCTGATATTGGTTTACGACAATACAAATAAAATTGATAAAGCTATAGAAATTTCAAACGAATTTTTGACTAAATACAAAACAAATTATTTGGCTGCAAGCGTTACCGAAAATATGGCAAGATTATACGAATTGTCGGGAAATGAACAGGAAGCGCAAAATATTTATAAAAAGATAACAGAGATTTATACCGGTACGGAATATTCCGAAAGGGCAAAAAGTAAAATAAAGTAATTTGTTCGACAGGATGTTTGTAAATGAAAAAAGTATACTTGGCATTTTTATGGCACCAGCATCAGCCTATTTATAAAAACCCTCTAAATAACGTTTATGAACTGCCGTGGGTAAGACTGCATGCGACTAAAGATTATTACGACATGGCCGCTATTTTAGAAGACTATCCGAAGATCAAATCAAATATAAATTTAGTTCCTTCGCTGCTTGTTCAGCTTGACGAATATGCGCGAGGCGAGGCAAAAGATAAATTTCTTGATTTAACTTTAAAACCTGCGTTGGAACTTTCCGAAGAAGATAAAATATTCATACTTATGAATTTTTTTATGGCAAACTGGGAAACGATGGTTTTTCCGAATAACAGATATTACCAGCTTCTTGAAAAAAGAGGAAAACAGACAAGCGAAACAGATATTAAAAGAATATTAAATTACTTTAAAGATAACGATATGAGAGATTTACAGGTGTGGTTTAATCTTTCATGGTTTGATCCTTATTGGCGCAAAAATGACGGGTTTATAAACGAGCTTTATATAAAAGGCAGGGATTTTACGGAAGAGGAAAAACGCAAACTGATAGAGAAGCAGCTGCAAATCTGCGGTATGATAGCCGCAAAACATAAAGAACTTCAGGATAAGGGGCAGATTGAAGTTTCCGTCACGCCTTTTTATCATCCGATTCTTCCTTTATTATGCGATACTAATAATGCTCTTGA
>Ga0302243_1000490_pt1 | contig 35287 bp, 35 predicted proteins | sample AAG_UR_Met_MG_FD_193514 | JGI IMG/M metagenome (GOLD analysis project Ga0302243, IMG submission 193514) | Enriched activated sludge microbial communities from anaerobic digester in WTTP, New Holstein, Wisconsin, United States - AAG_UR_Met | ecosystem: Engineered > Bioreactor > Anaerobic >... | reverse complement strand
TGCCCTGGCGCACGCCCCCGAGCGGGTGATGGTCGGGCGGCTGCTCAAGAACATCCGGGAGCACGACCGGATCGTCGGCGGGATCGACGACGTCTCCACGGCTCGTGCCGTGGAACTCTACGCCCCGGTCCTCACGGCCGGCACGGTCATCCCGATGACCGCGACCGCGGCCGAGGTGACGAAGACCGCCGAGAACACCTTCCGCGACCTCCAGATCGCGGCGGTGAACCAGCTCGCCCTCTACTGTGAGGCGATGGGGATCAACGTCTACGACGTCCGGGCCGGGGTGGCGTCGCTCAAAGGCGAGGGGATCACCCGCGCCATCCTCTGGCCGGGGGCCGGGGTCGGCGGCCACTGCCTCACAAAGGACACCTACCACCTGGAGCGGGGGGTGCAGGTCCTCGGGCGTGAAGAACTGGACTTCCCGGCCGGCCGGGAGTCCCTCTACACCCTCGCCCGCGGGATCAACGACTTCATGCCCGAGCACATGCTCCGCCTGACGGAGTCGGCGCTCGCACAGGCGGGGAAGACGTTGAAAGACTCAAAGATTGCCCTCCTCGGCTGGGCGTTCATCAACGACTCCGACGACGCCCGGAACACACCGGCGGAGCCGTTCCGGGATGCGGCGATCGCGGCCGGTGCGGAGGTTGCCGTCCATGACCCCTGGGTGGACCCGGCGACATCGCCGGACGCACCGCCCGGGCTCTTGCGGGACCTCGAAGGGGTGCTTGCTGGTGCGGATGCGGTGGTGGTCTTTGCCGGGCACAAGGAGTACCGGGGGCTGGTGCCCGTCGAGGTCCGGCGGTTATGCGGGTCTCCCCACCCGGCGGTCGTGGATGGGCGGAACGTCGTGGACCCAGATGCGTGGATCGTCGAGGGCTTCGCCTACCGGGGGATCGGGCGGGGCGATAAGAACGGGCATGTGCTGAAGGAATAACACCCTTTTTTATTGACCGTCTCGCATGCGAGGCAGCATATAAGCCAGCGGTTGGGGTTGATTTCGGTATATCCTGTGCTGATGACGGGATCTTTTCACCAGTTGGTCGAGAAATGCACCACGTGGAACAGAATGTATCCACCCAGACTGTTGCTCTCCCGCTCAAGGGTGGCTCACACCCTCGCAAAGGATCTGGGTATTCGCACATTACCGTGCTACGAAAACTTAAGAGCCTCCTAGACGGACATGCCGTCGACTTCAGGCTAGAAGAACAGGGTTTATTTTCTGGAAGGCCATCGAGGCGCGGGTGCACACCTATGTGGCAGATCCTATCTGGGGGAGTTGTCAGGCGGGTTCCTCATCAAGCATCTGCCTGACGGCAACCTGCAGTTCCGGGGTTTTGTTCCGGACGATGCCCCAGATCGGAGATCTGAGGCAGTTGCACTTTCAGGGCAACTTGTCCCACACGACCCCCCTACAGACACAGAAGCAGGTGCCGGAGGATGTAATTAATATAGTGCCCGGTAAGACTCTACCAGAGGAAAGGGAATGCGGATTGCGAGTGCTCCCGACGGTAGCATCCAGATTGATGGAAAGGTTGTAACCGCACTGGACCGTTTTGTGGCCTCGGTGACGGGCATCATCGAGCAGTATACCCGCTACGTGATCATCAGCGGGTATGTTGCAATCCTTTTTGGAAGGGCCAGGGGTACGGAAGATATCGATCTCTACATCGACTACATGGATCGTGATACATTCATGTCATTTTCAAAAGACCTCCTGGAGCAAGGGTTCTATTTCCTGAATTCCGATGACACCAGCGAGATCTACTCGATGCTCTGCGACAGGCTCGCCGTGCGGATCGCCAAAGCCGGCAGGATCATCCCGAACATCGAGATGAAGTTCAAGAAAGACGACTTCGATCGTTATGCGATGTCCAGGGCGAAGAGGGTACAGTTTGACGACATCCGGTTCTTCATATCGCCCATCGAGCTGCAGATCCCCTATAAACTCTATCTCGGGAGCGACAAGGATATCGAGGATGCGGTCTACCTCTGGATGTTGTTCCGGGAGACGCTCGATGGCGATCTCCTGCGATCGTTCATGGAGCGCCTGCAGGTCCGGGGAGAGCAGTATGGAATTGAGGTTTAATCGCGAGAAGAACCGGCAGGAGCGGCTGGCTTTTGTCCGGAGACATGCCCTCTGGGTCAGGGAAGTCCCGAACGAGGTCTGGAGCCGCGAGCAGGCCGACCTGATCGACGCGTTCTTTGAGAACGCCGAAAACTTCGCCCTTTCCCGGTCCGAGTACCTCAGGATGCACCGGGCCCGGCGGCGCCATCCTGAGACGGTGCACGGGTAACTTCGGACGGAGTAATAAAGGCCGGCTGCATGGTGAGGGGATGTTCAGGATGAGAGTATACGCCGTCTTCTGTAACTATCCCGCAGGCTGGTCAGAGTGTAACCAGATCCCCCGGCCCCCTCACTCATCGGGCCCGTTCGTCCACCATGAGGCGGAGTGTCACGAATCTAACTCCACGAACTCATCCCTTGCCATGACTTCTTCGATATCATCCGTGAGCCGCTGTTTCTTTACCTTCTCCACCAGCCTCGCAAGAGTCTCGTCGAGTGTCTCGCCCGGGGCCCTGAGATCCAGGATCTGGTTATAGATCTCTTCCGATACGGGGATCTTCTCCGTAACTGGCATTGAAACCTGATCTGTGCTGATCGTGGATATACTTTCTTTCAGAGGAGCGCGAGATAGCAGGCCTCTCTCAGATGACCGGCCCAACTGGGGCCAAGAGGTCCCCGGTAGAAAACCGGAGCAGGAGGTTACGTTGCCTGCAGGATCTCGATGATCCGATCGACGACCGACGCGACGACAAGAGCCGGCCACCGCTTCGCCGTCGAAAGATCCGAGAAGGGGAACGGTACAACGACGACGACATCGCCCTTCACAAATCTTTCCACGCCTCTTCCTCCTCGGGTCGGAGCCAATCTTTCCGGAGCACGGGTTCGTTTGCGAGGGCGGTGTCCGGAACGGCCCTCCGGCGCCGGGCCTTGAGGAACCGGATGAAATCGAGGACCTCACCGTATGTCCGGGGTCATGGCCGGCCCCGCTCGATGCTGATGGTGTACTGGTGGTTCCGCGTCCGGCGGACGTGGATCTCGCGGACGGCTCTCCCATACCGCCGGATCCCATCTGCCACCACCCGCGGGACGAGGAAGAGAGGGACCGGGGAGATGTTTATCTCCTCCGGGGCAGATGTACCAGTGGCGGTCTGGCCGACGGTGCGGTCACACTTCAGGTCCGGGCTGCCGCCGCTGGTTCTCGGTTCGGTTCCTCCCCCACCCGGGGGTCTGCTGTTGTGTTGCATTTTTGCTATCTCCCTGCACCGGGATTCTCTCCGGCGCATACAGAATCTTCTCGCCCGGATGTTTAAAAGAATGAGCCAATGGTCCTGGAATAGACAACAGGCTCAATATAAGCGTTACTTTATCGAGTATTTTCAAACCCGGGAAAAATGACCTGAATCTCCGATCCCACGCCGATATTCCGGGGATACAGGATCCGGATCAGTCCGGATAGGTGCAGACCGATACCACCTCGTCGGGATCGTAGCGAAGCCGGACCTCTCGCTCCTGGCCCCGGCCCGGCCCGGGTACGAGGTCGACGATCCCGATCTTTGCAAGGGCCTTCAGGTGCTCATGGTAAGTAGACTTTCCAACGGCGAGGTACTCCCGTGCCGCCTCAAAGACTGCCCCTGAAGCCATATCAGCTCCTTCACGGGCATGTTCCGCGATCCGGCAGAGGAGTGCCCGTTCTCCGGCCGAAAGGTCCGTGACCCGGGCCTGGAGGACCGGGGCCGTGGTCACCCGGACTGCGGCTGCGAGGTCCCCAGGGGTGACCCTCCGGCGGCCGTCCGCCTCCGCCCGCCTGACCGCCGCCCTGATGAGGTCGATTCCGACCCGGATGTCCTGTTCTTCGGCGGCGATCCGGGCGATACGGTCGAGGACCGACGGCGGCATCACCCCGGGGTAGAGCCCCTGCCGGGCGCGGTCGGCGAGGATATCGCGGATCTCGGCCCTCGCGTAGGGCAGGAAGGTGACCTCGGCCGGCCGGAAGACCGACCGGACGCTCGCATCGGCCTCCGCGTAGAGGTTCAGGGCGAGATCGCTCGTGACCGCAAAGACCCCGGCGCCCCGGATCTCCTCCCACCCCTCGTAGAGCCGGAGGAGCTGGTAGAGGAGGAGGTTGTAGGTGCCGGCCGCGATAAGGTAGTTCGCGTCGTCGAGGCAGACGAGGAGGCGTGCATCCTTCTCCCCGAGCCGGGCGGCGATCGCCTCCCTGGTGTCGTCGAGGTGCCGTGAGGGGGAGGCGTAGCCGAGGAGGTCCTTTGCGATGCACCGGTAGACGGCGAGCAGGGTGTGGTTCTGCCGGCAGTTGACGTAGACCGGGATGAACTCTCCGGTGAGTTCGAAGAAGGCCCGGCGGACGGTGGTGGTCTTCCCGGTCCCTGGCGGCCCGCGGAGAACGGCGTTCCGGGGGCCGGCGCCCTGGAGGAGGAAGGCGAGTTCCTGGAGCTGGGCGTCGCGGTGGTGGAGGTGGCCGGGCATGTAGGCGAAGTCGAAGACGTCGGGATCTCTGAAGAGGGTCTGGTCGCTGCGGAGAAGAGGCGAATGCGTCATAGAAGGATCTGGAGAGGAGGTAGTAGATAACGAGGAGCCGTGCGCGGGGTGAAAGTGAAAGGGGAAGAGTCCCCCCTCACGCCAGGGCGGGCACGGCGTCCGCCCAGGTCTCGACCGCGGTCCGGATGGCGTCGTCCTGGTAGGACGAGACCCGGACGGTCTTCCGGGTGAAGGTGACGTAGTAGTCGTCACCCGTGGGGTCGTGGCACTTGAGCTGAGCGTAGTAGGTCTCGCCGGCGAAGTTCCGCTCGGCCTCGCCGCCCATCGCGGTTGCAAGGGCCGCGTTGTCCATGACTTCGGCGGCGTTCGCCTCGAAGGCGGCGATCGTCGGGGACTGCAGGGAGACGTTCCCCACCCGCTTGCCCTCGCCGTCGAGGAAGTTCACCTTCGCGGTGTAGTGCTCGCGGTTCCGGACGACTGCCGCGACCGGCTGCCCGTCGGAGCCGGTATACCCGACGCACCCGAAGGGGTTGTCGTCGATGACGCTCTCGATGAGGTTGTTAAACGACGTTACGGTAGCGATCGGGACCGCGAGGTCCCGGACCGCCGTTTTGTTCACGGTCTTCTGCACGAAGTCTGCCATGGTTGGTTCTCCTCACGGCACAACCCTCTGGGTCGTGCCTAGCAGGAAGATGCGGAGCATCTTCCGTGGCCTGCATGCTCCCGGGAATATGACAGACGATTATAGGGTATACCCGGGAGGGTATCAGCCTGACTTTATCGAAGAGCCAGGATTGGGCTTTGATTCCCAGATATAACCCTTACGGTCAGCCTTTTTCTCTTCGGCATCCTATTGCTCTCCGGGAGGGTTACCAGGATGACCGAGGAGAAGACCACCCGGGAGCTCGTTTACGAGACGAACCGGGACGTGAAGTGGATCTGCCGGATGTTGCGGCAGATGGAGGCGCAGGATGAAGAATTTGAGAGCCGGATCCGGGCGCTGGAGGGCTGGCGGGCGGAGAAGGCCGGGGAGGAGCGGCGGCTCTCGACGGTGAGCGCCGGGGCCGGCGGGGTCGTCGGCGGGATCGTGGCGGTGATCGTGCGGGTGCTCGGCGGGGGGTGAGGGGAGGACGGCGGATGTCCTCGCAGACCCGTATCAAACCCGGATACTCCGGTTCAATTCAGAAAGCCCTAAACCGCCCCCCCATCATAGATTCTTCATGCGCTACATCGTCACCGGCGGGGCCGGCTTCATCGGCTCGAACCTTGCAGATAAAGTCGCAACTCGCACCTAGCGGTGCTCGAACCGCAGTCCATGGGAACGCCACATCTAAACAGCATCACGGCGTCGTGATCATCGGTAACCTCGCCGTCGGGGGACGTTTTCACGAAAACAATACTCACTCCAATACGAGCCGAAGAAATATGATACGGCTACCCAGAACAATGTGCTTCCTAATTTGTGCTGGAGCGAAATAGCGGCACAGAATCATAGATTGGCGTATCATACACTTTCATTTCCCTTTCACCTTCATCATACCATAGCATAAACTTGGGCAGTGTAATCAGAATAGGTCTAGGGTTTTTATTAGAGATGCTCGCATCGAAGATAATGCTTCCAACAGAGCGATCTAACTTCTTCAACTCGGGATTACTAATCTCGAAGACCCAGACGTATTTAGGAACATCAGCTATCGAGAAGATATTTGTGATCTCTTCGGGATATTTGGTTTTGTCTGTAAACCAAAACTTTACCCTTTGTGAACGCATTAGATATGCCCTATAAATAATTCTCCCATCTACAACGATCTCATGAATGATATCGTCAAACTGTGCAATCGTTTCTATGGTCTTGGTTAGCAGAAGTCTAACAAAAGTATAATGATAGGTGTCCTCCGGAAGAATGACAATCGCTTCCAACAGACATGCATCAATGAATTCCCGGGGAACCATTAGGAATGGAGATGCACTTACATCATGTACGATAAAATTGTCTATCTCACCGCTTTCATTTAATGTGTGCCCTATTGCAACAACTGCATGCCACAACTCAGACAGATTCTCGTCGTCATGCTCAGCAACGGGATAACCGGGGATCTTTAAAAGGTCTGCATACTGAAATACCAAGTAAACAGGTATTTCTGATTCGATGTAAGGGTATAGTACACTCCAATCCATCACATTATTGTTCTTATTTTCCCGCCAGATATGATCGTATAGATGCTTTAACTTACATCCTCTCTTACATTCGCCACTTTCGAAGTTTCCTTCGATCTCCTCATATAATGTCTGCTGACATTTACCATAGTAATAGTAATACGAATAGCCTAGCTTTTCAATTAGTCGGTCAAAATCACGAGCCTCTATTGCCTTGCTGCCATTCTTTTTCGGCAGATTACTTATTATTTCATAAAGAGAGAGATACTGTCTGCCCAGTTCGTTAGAGAGAGAGGAGAGAATTATCCACAGGCTTGCAGGAGCACACCAGGATAACCGGTGATCGGGAACAATGTAAGGGACAGTTCTGATCACCGGTTCGTTAAAGTCATCGGATTTATACATCTTCTGGCAGGTTACAAAAAAATTTGCCTTTCTAGGGATTGGAAGGAAAGCATCACTGACGGTTGGTGAAATTGGCCGAAAATCGATGTGTCCCATGTGCTTATGAGGAGTATCTGGGTTTCGATCTGAATCTAGAATTTCCACGTACCATCTTGTAGCTGCTAAGTTGGCTTTAGTAGAAGATTCGAAATCGAGATTCGCTAATTTTCGTGCAAAGAATTTCTTCTCTGCTTCCCATTCTTTGCAATTGACAGAATGAATAACTAAACTTTTTCTTAATTGCCCATTGTATGAAGTTTTGGAGATCTGGTTCAGGAGAGACTCAGCCTGAGAGATAAACGACTCATGGTATCGACCCATATACGGTCAATCAGTCGGAAGGGAATAGCGAATTGCGTTATTCTGCCATTCCATCATGTTGTCGAACAACTCCCAGCACTCCTGATTCAATTCATTAAACAGTTTATCCTTATCCAGAGCTCTTCTATCTAAAGAATTAAACTCATATTCCAACACAACTTCAAGCCATGCATGCTTAACAGGAAAATTTATTTGTTCTCCTGCATTTATTCTATTTTCGGCATGCTGGGCCATCTTTTGCATAATAAATCAACCAGGTATCTTTATTTTATTTTTTTTAGCAAGACCTTCCTCTATTTCCTTTTCTAAATTCTTAGATTCTTCCTTTCCCCGGAAGATCCTTGCATAGGAAGCTTTTATTGGAAGGAGAGTTGCTCTGTTATTCTGTGTCATAAGTATCATCATATCATTTTATGATATTTAATTATACCGATTTGCCTCAAAGACTGATGCAAAAGTGAGCGTGACGGATGTATTGCAAACACTCACTGAGCTGGATGACACACGCGACTTAAATCTGTTGCATAGCCATCACCAATGAGTTCACCGCATTACTGCAATCCTTGAACCATAAGCAGGCATCATTTCCTAGGACAGACACAATGAATATTGCGATCAGCTCAAGGATCAGGATAATAACAAGGAAGATATAGGCGTTATTGTAACGCTCGAGTTCACTGTCCAGATCTTTGAGAAATAGCCACCCTTTGATAACAATCAATGTCGTAATTACAAATACCGGATATGTGATTAAAAGACTGGGACTATCTAAGAAACCGCTATTGAGCGAGTAAAAAAGACCTATGGGAAGGAAAAACGCTGATAATCCACCTAAACCTAAACCAACCCTGATCCAATTCAACAGCCTCTTGGGGGCATCATGTTGATGAGTAATCCTTAAAGTTCGCTTTGACGCATCGCCCTTAAATGAGAGGTAGATACGCCTTCCAATTTTATTGGCGATAACAGTTCTTTCTTTGAAAAAATCGCCCAACTCACGTTCATTGATCACCACTCCGTTTTGGTCGACCACGTCTACATAATCATGAAAATCAAAATTTTCCGCAGCTTCAATTATTATGTACGAATTGACCTGGTCCACCATTTCGAAAAGAAACATGACGTATGTTGGATTTTCATACTCTGATTTTTCCCTATTGTTAGAAGAGGGAGAAAAATTCTGAAACGTGATGGTTCGTCGACATTGTGGTTTTAGTTCCCTTCCTTGCGGGAGATAAATGTTGATGAGATAGTCAGAGCAGTTCTCCAGTTCGGCTTCTCGTGCTTTTGCAAACTCCAGAAATTCATCGTTTGAATCGGAAATTTTTAAAAATGGCTTGTATTCTCCAAGATCATACTTTATAATATTGATATATTCATTCCCTTCATTTGCGAATGTGATCTCACTTATTGCCGAATATGACGAAAGCGTTTCAAAACTGAATAGATAGCGAACTCTCTCAATTTTTGTCCTAATATATTCTTCGTCCATATGCGTGACCCAAACAAATACGATAAGATCGTGCTATATCAATGAAAAGAGATGCTCAAATAAATATCTTCTGATTTTCTACCGGTGCGAGGCTCTCCAATCGCTAAAAGGAATAATTATCAATGAGGTGATCCTAAAATTATAAGACCCCTTAGATAAAACCGGGGATCATGGCATTCCGGGAAATTGACGATGATCTCTGGGAGATTGTTCAGAAATACCTCCCCCCAACAAAGCCGCATATCGGTCGACCCCGATGTGATCCCCGCAGGCTGATCAACGGCATCCTGTACGTTCTGACCACCGGATGCTCCTGGCTCGATGTCCCGGCGAACTACGGCACCAAATCAACGGTTCACCGTTACCACCTCGAACTCTGTGAGAAGGGAGTGTATCAGGCGATCTTCCTCGACCTGCTCCAGTCGGGGTACGAGATCAAGAAGATCGATCTCTCGCATTGTGCGACGGATACCAAGGATATCCAGGCTAAAAAAGGGGATCGACCGGCTATGATGGCTATAAAAAGGTAAACGGGAATAAGCTGAGTGCTCTGGTCGATCGGAACGGCCTCCCGCTTGCCTGCACGGTTGCACCGGCAAATGTCCATGATTCACGGCTCTACGAGCCAACCCTCGAAGCGTTTGAGATTCCCGAAGTGCAGGAGCGTCCTGCAATCATCTCCGCAGATGCAGCCTACGATGCCCGGGAGATCCGTCAGTACAACCGGAAACGAAGAATAAAGAGTAATATACCGGTCAACCGGAGATCCCGGAAACAGCCGAAACGAGGGAGGCCATTCTGGTTTGATCCAGAACTCTATAAAAAGCGCAGTGCCGTAGAACGGTTCTTCAGTTGGATTGAGGCGTTCAAGAAGATCACTCCCCGATACGAGCGATATGAGCACTCATTCATGGGATTGATTCACTTGGCATGTAGTGTCATGATCGGGAGAATATTGGGATGACCTCAATCTCAATAGCGACCATGTGGATAGGAAGGGCCCCTGCTTCGAATTCACAACGTCTTTACGATTTCATATCTTCTGTTGCATCATGGCAGGTTATTGTTCTTCAATCGAATGCCCTGATAACACTCCAGTCGATCAACACCGATAGGGAACAACCCCTCTTCAACGTAATTAACCGTAAATATGACACTTCTCGCCTTCGTGCAGAATCGATGAAGCACCCCTACATCCTGCAAAGTCTCGTCATTGAGGCACCCGATCAGGAAGACGCGTCCGGGAATGGACTTGCTCTCATATCTCAAGTGAGGAAACTGAACTACAGGGTGGTTTAAAGGGCTCACCTCGGTTTCGCTGCCCGTAACCGGAGTTGGATCGTCGGTGGCCAGAATCTCAAAACCATCACCAAACGCATCGTCCATGAGTATCCTAAATCCTGCATAGGTAAAAGTGCCCGGCTCTCGTGATGTATTGTAGTATCGCGTAGCAATTCGTTGCCATAATTGGAACAACTGTTCATAAGCATTTGAGAGAACCCGGAGATCCAGGCAGGCATGGGGTAAGATACACTGGTTCCCTTTCGCGTGAAAGAGGCTGCAACGAGTATCATACTGCATCTTCATGAAATACTCCACGGGAACAGGGGTGCCAGTCGGGACATAATCGGCAAGGGGAATCTCTTTGTCGATCTCGTTTAACGCCCTTCGCAACCAGACGGTTTCCCGTTCATGAGGCGAAATAGGGACAATGTCATACACAAGAGACTCAAAACTCAGAAATAGATTACGATAAGCCTCAAAGAGGTCGTTACTCATCCGTGACAGTCGATAATAGCGAAAAGCCGGGATCCATTTAAGTCTGGGCTTCGGCGGAGGAGAGACAACTATCTCATCTCGAAACAAGGTTGCAGATGCACTTATTCCAGCGGAAAGTTCAGCTATCGAGATTACGCGGAGCACCCACTCTTCCCCACTCTTGAAGAGAAGAATATGGGCCTCTTCAGGACTCTTTACCCCCCTATGCCTCTGTTTCGCCACCGAAACGAGATCTAAATACTTCTGGCAGGCTTCAAGTCCCCGATCCAGGATCTCGTCCGGTGGAAGAACCTCAAAGGTTCTCGCGACAATCGTGGGCTGCCCCTTCTGGATTTCGATCTCCCACACTCCATCTTCAAACAAGTAGACGCTGGTGAACGGGCTTGGGGATGTTAAGCCAAAACCGACACCGCTGTTACAGATCGTACCGGAATCAGGAAGTCCTTCAGATCCACCCAGGTAGATACTGCCCAACCGAGCCATGTAGATGCCCTGCTATATGGGTTAACGCCTGATAACTTAAACGAAACGTGAAGTGGGATTGAGTGCCGAGACGAACGCATCGATTGACAGTTCCCACTATCTTGATGGACGACACTATAGGTACTGAATGTTTCGGGAGGGTTCACTTCCGATCCGGCGCCAAGTTAAACCCCCTGTCCCGATGAGTTCCAGATCAAATTGCGGTGGCTTATCGCTTGCCCAAGGGGCAACTCCCTTTTTCTGCATCCGTCTCCCGATCGTTGAACTTCTGAGTTCAGCGCAGGTCGTCCAGAATTTTTCAGATAGTGGGACGTCGACAACCTTCCCGTTATCGAGCACGACCTCCACCGAGCCCCAGTCCCTCGGGGAAGTAGCGGTCGCGATCAGTGTATGAGATCCGGATGCCGTACCCTGCGCCGATATGGTTGTTCGGGGTACCATTGGACCAGCCGGACACTTTCATAGTTTTCCTCTGAGCAGATGGGGCATATAATAACTGGGTCAATTGTATAGTTGCAAAATCTAGGATCTATAACCGTCTTATTTGAGCAGAATCAAAATCTATGACTACAGAACCTGCATTTGTCCTCCTCCAATCACGTATGCTGGATAACACCTCGTTTATCAGATCGCCAAAAATGGTGTAGTAGTCAGGATTAACGATGTACACCGATACTAGGTTATTCTCCTCTGCATCCATCATCACTTTTTCGTCAAGCGCTTGCTCGTACACCAGTTTTTCTGATCCTTCATCTTTCTCTCTATAATACAGCCGATACAGACCAACAACACCTGAGATGACATTTCGGTGTTTCAATAGATCCCACGCAAAACCCTGAACCTCTATATCGGTACGTAAAAAGAGATCCTGCCTATGCTGTTCAACAAATGAGTGAAGCATACTCAGCGCTTCAAGTAGATGAATGATTACTGAGTTCTCTTCATCGTCCATTCTCTCCATTATGAATGAGTTTTTAATGAGTTCATCCAGTCTATGGATTGCACCTTCAAACTGAACATCACAAATCTGATACCCAAGATATTGCACGTCTGTTATGATTGAAAAGACTGTACCAATGTCAAACTCCTCAATATCGGGTTCATCAGCCTCGAACCCGCCATCATACTCAACCTGATACTTTCGCTGATAGGGTGTGCCGTCTTCGTCGTAGAGGATTTTCGCTTCATCCTTCATCCGCAGAATGTAATTCCCCTGGCCAGAATCTTCCAGCACAACGTCGCCGGCATCGAAATACACACAGTAGCCCTCAAGCAACATCTCCATCTGGGCCTTTATCTCGAGCATTGCCCGCCCCATCTCGTTTTCGGCATAACGGTACACGTTCTCGTTCAACGCTTTGTGGCTTTTATCGTTCCACAACTCATAGGTGACGACAATAACAGGAATTGCAATCAAGGCGGCAGCGATGTCCACCAGCAGTCCCTTGATGTCGCCGGAGAGATTAACAGCGAAGATATACAATATTGCTCCAAAAACAGCGACCGCCAATTTCGGCCACGCTTTTAGCCACATTCTTCTTAAATGGGATTTCATCGGATCACACAGTAAACAGGTTGGAAGGAGCCATCAGATACGGAAAGATTCAGATCCGGGACGTCTCACTCATTCCTCGTATTATGGAACCCTATAATATCCAGAAATACAGCGGCGGCAGCGCCCCCGATCATAGCGGTGACAAGCGCATTCACGGCATCCCTCAGATGCAGCGAAAATCCCGATGATAGGTAGGATGTAGCATATAAGACCAAAAGGCACAGATCACGATGAATAACACAAGGCCGAATATCTCTTTTATCGTTACTCCCATGAGATGAATCTCGGTTGTGCAGATGATAATAGTTGTGCAGATCGGACAGCCATCTCTGGCCGGGTAGGTGCCTCTGACGCCCTCTGTAAGTGATTATCCGCATTTCCGTCGGTAGAGGAGACTGCATAAAGATATATATCCAAAGGGGCATTTAGGAATCATAATGAAAATTCATACCTCAGCCTTCCATCCAACAGCTCCGTTGCAGCCAAATCCCTGAGGTCGCCCAAAAATATCCGAACAGACAATTGAGGAGGTCAGGAGAGAGTTGCTTAGCGGATGGAATACATCGATACCCCCACCAGCGAATTGGCAGGATTTCGAGCTGTTGTGCTGGGATATCTTCGGTGAGACATTAGACCTGTTTGAGACCAAGAGATACGGTCGACCAGGCCAAGCTCAGAATGGTGTTGACATTTTTGGGAAGTCAAAGAAATATCGCGGCTGGGTAGGATTACAGTGTAAAAAGAAAGAGGTATATCCTCAAACGCAACTCACCGAAGATGAGATCCTTCAAGAAATAGAGAAAGCCAGAATATTTACTCCTCCAATTGTCCACTATATTATCTTGACAACAGCACCACGCGATGCAAAAATCCAGAGATTTGTGGCGGAGATTTCCACTCGAAACCAGGAATTGGAGCAATTTTCAGTGGAGATCTACTTCTGGGACGATATCGCGGATCTGCTGAGAAAAAACCCGGATATCTTAAGACGTCATTGGTCATTCGCAAGGGATGCAGATATTGTCCAGATAATTGGAGAAAAATTTGAGAATGGCCAGAGAAAAACATGTGAGATTCTCGCTGATGAGATACGTCAGATTAGAGATGCTACCACATCCGGCCTTGTCGAGCATGAACTCTCAAACGAATATAGGGAGGAATTGGAGACCGTCAAAAGGGAGTTGAAAGAGCATCGTCCAAGTACAGCGTTGCGATTATTGGAGCAGTTCAAGGAACGGGTCTGGTCTACAGCATCGAATACTATTAAACATCGGATCGTAACATACGAGGCTGAGGCATGGATCCGATTGCACGACCACTGTCGTGGTGGAAGATTAATGCTTGAAGCTCTGCAATACAATCCCGAAGACGAAAATGCGCTTGGGAATGCAACAGCAGGGCATTACCTTCTCGGAGAGTATGACAAGGCAAAATCCCTTGCATTAAAAATAATTGAGCAAAACCCCGTCAGCACACGTGGATATTCTCTTCTCATACAGGCAAGAGGACAGAGCGAGCCCATTGAAACGATCCTTTCAGAGATCCCAGGATTTCTTCAGCATACTCATGATATCGCCAGCGTAGTAGGGCAACACTTCTACAATCACGGGGCCTTTGACAAGGCAGTAACTTGGCTGCGCATCGCACTGGACGATGTAAAGAATGATATCACCGTCAAAGCACTTCTGGCATCGGCAGAATATTATCGGGTAAGAACCGATTCTACATCGCTTAGTGGTCTCCAGATATCTGAACAGCACAAGAGACTGCTGAATGATGCAGTTCAACTATTCGAAGAAGTATTGGGTACCGCAACCGAAGATATTGAGCTCCAAAAAGCGTATTTACATCTCCTTATCGAATTGGCGGATGCAAAATGGTTGATTGGACTTCACGCAGATGCTGAAGCAATCATTGATCGGGCATACAAACTCGAAGGATCCGACCATACGGTTCTCTACCTAAAAGGGTGGTATGCGTTTCAGGTTAAGAACTATGCAGAGGCTGAACGCTTTTTTGAGCAGGTTCTCTGGATGGATCAGTTTCTCCCCACCCCACTTGCATTGTATCTAGAATTACTCCGGAGGACCGGCCGCGCGCGAGAGGGAATTGAGAGAATACAGGAGTTCAGAACACGCAATCTGACAGATGAACAAAAAGAAGTTCTTTCTCAGGAGTATATTCGATGCCTGATCTCTAGAGGGGATAAACACTTTGAGGAAGCTCTGGATCTCGCGTATGCGAGAGTTCTGGAAGACAGCGAGAATATTGACAAACGTATAGAGTATCTAAAAATAGTCAGATATACCGGGAGAACAAGGGATGTCCAGGAGCACCTTGATAAAGCCAAAAATGTAGCCAGTTCTCTTTCTCCTATAAAACAACTTGAGATTGCTGATATTCTCTATAACTTCGAGCAGTATGGCGATGCTGCAGAAATTTATCAGCGTTGTATTGATCCCCGCCAGAATACTGAATTCACACAAAAATGTATCGATTCGTGCTATCGTGACGGTAAGCATGGGAAGGCACTTGAACTGTGCCGGAACCTCCATGCCGCATGCGGCCCCCTTCTCCATACCACAGACATCGAACTTGCGATATACCATGAGATCGGGGATATGCCAGAGGCGAAGAGACTCTGTATAGCGTATCTCAACGCGTTTCACGAAGATTATGACATGAAGTTAAACCAAGCCATTGTTGATCTCCGGATGGGGACATTATCCTCTGTGGACGCGTTCCTTCCGCAACCCAATGAATGCGATATATCCTCTTACGACCAGGGATCAAGGCTGGTTCGACTCTTCTATTTACGGAACCGGTTTGACGATGCCCTTGAATTGGCATACAGGTTACGGAAGAAGTTCCATAACCTACCAGATGCTCATCTCAGTTACATAAGCCTCGTACTCGATATCGATGACAGGGCATCGAAACTCTCCGAACCAGATGCTGTGAGCCTTGATACCGCTGTCCATGTTGAAGATAATTTTGGACGGAAACAGGTCTACACGATTGAAGATCTGAATACCGACGAAAGGGCGGAATATGTTCTCCTTCCTCATGACTCGCTTGCCCAGTTACTTCTCGGGGAACCAAAAGGCTCAAAGATAGCCCTCCGCAAGGATGAGGTTGGAATAGGCACTGAAGAGTCGCTCACCATAACCGATATCGTCAGCAAGTATGTTTATGCATTCCGGGAGAGTGCCTCATCATTCAATCTGAGGTTCCCTCGTGAAGGGAAGGAATTTCAAAGATTTCATTTGAGAACCATGGAAAGTGGGGGTGTAAACCCCGATGATCTTACTAATTTAACGACGATAGCCTCCAAAAGAGCAGAAGGGGTGAGCAGAGCCCTTGAAGTCTACAAGCAGGGACACATGACCATTGAAGGGTTATCCAGGTTGCTCGGTCAGAACACAATTTCTGTTTGCTCTTTCCTGACACAGTTACCAGATGTAGGGATACGGTGTCCCTCAAAAGCCACCCGACACTCTCCAGAACTCGTCTCGAACGGCGGGAAACCGAGGACACTTATCTTCGACCCGGTTGCCCTCGCAACCATCCACTCACTCCACATCGGCGATCTGCTTACGAACAGATACGGAAAATGTGGGGTCGCGCAGAGCACCGTCGACATGATCGAGGAAGCACTTCTAGAGTACACTGGAATCCAGGGACGAGCAAGTCACGCCCTCACCATAATCGATGATGCCCCGGCAATGTACGAAATACCTGCCGAGGAGAAGAATAAAAACAAGAAGAATCTTGAAGACCTGCTGCGGTGGGTGCGTACAAACTGTGCTATAATGCCCTGTTACCCTGCTCTGCAGATCGATTATGCAACAAAACAGCGATATAATACCCTCATCGGTCCCGCCTCAGCTGATAGCATTCTCCTTGCTACAGAACCAGAGGTCATTCTATGCTCAGACGATCAGGCGATCCATGTCCTCGCACAACATGAGTTCAAGATATGCCCGGCATTCTCCATCCCCGCCCTCCTCTTCGACTGTCTTCACGCAGGCGCTATTACAAGGGACCGGTACGATGACCTGATGTTACGTCTAGTCGCTTGGAACTATTACCCTCTGCCTATTGACGCCGAATTGCTTATAGCAGCCGCAGAAAAGGCATCCTGGGATCTCAAAACTCCATTCACCGACGTAATCAAAGCCACACACAAAATCTGCTGGCCAGGTGGACTGCAGGGGTTAAAACCCGCACTTGCATTCATAGAGTTGCTCTGGGAGAGGCCTGTCGGTGATGTCTGCCGGGATGTCCTATTCCTTTACTTTTTGACCGCAGTCACCCCCCAAACAAATGCCGGAACTTTTGTGAGGGGGCTGGCATATATGGTCTCGATCCATCCGGACCTTCCTCCTGACGCAAAAGTCAAGGTGGTCCAAGATATTGAGACGTGGAGCCTAATATTTCCCAAGCGTCAGGAGGAAAAGACAATTGAGGAGGAGTGTTTGGACGGTTTCTCACGGATTGAGGAGCAGAATTGATGTTACGCCCTCATTGAGCGGGAAACCCCTCAACAAATCTCAGAAATTCCTCTCCAAAGGGGGTTATTCTCAGGTTGGTGTAGGGTTTTGTCTCTCCACCGAACAGCGCAATAATTTCATCATAGAGGAGCGATTTTGAGACCAGATCCTGGACATAGAAGAAATATTTCCCCTCATCGAATCCCAGGAAGTCTTCCTTACATTTGAGAGAAGCCTCGGCACCCTCATCCCTACCGTCAACGGCTCCCTGCTCAGTGCTGCCTTCAGACTCACATTCTTTGACTTCCCGGAAGTGGTTGAGGATCTGGATCTGATCCTCATTGATGCGGGAGGCGATATCGAGAAATGTTTCTTTGAAATCAGACTTGTAGGGATGTGTCATCTCGTTCAGCAGAATCTTCTTAAGTCGCCGTACCTTCTCCTCGGATGCAGTGTTTACAGCCCTCCGCAGGATGGACTCAAGAATATCTGAGAACTCCTCGCTTCGGAGGTATTCTTGATTGAATTTCTTGGAATCAATCGATTCAATGTTCTCCTTAAATTCCTTAAGAATTCTGCATAAACGCTCCAGTTTAACCTGGCTCCGATACTCGAAGAAAGTATCAGCCACGAGACCGACACCAGGTGTTCTTGAGAGGAATGCCTTCGCAAAAGCCCTCCCTAACTGTTCCAACTGAAACTTTGCATCCGAGTTCATGGCTCTGTCTCAATGCCTGTTAACCTATCGCCCAGTCTCCCTCATGTTCTTTCCTAATGGTCTGTATCATAGCGTCAACCCGACGCAATACCTCACGGAGGGTTACCCGCAGCCTCCCCTGGGGGGCAAGGTTCAATATGCGCGAAATGACCTCTCTCTTGCGCTCGAGTTCAGGTGAATGGTCACCTTCGCTTGAAATTCCGCCAAACCAGACAAAGTTACTGAACAGGCCTTTGATTTCCTTTTCTTTATCAGCGGCAACCGCACCAGCCAGAATCTTTAGGGTAGTCTCTTCGGTTCCAGATTGGGAGAGGATTACTGAGCAGAGCACGAGGGCATCATCTACCCGGCCGTCACTCAGCAACTGCTCAGCATAGTCTTCAAGGCATAACTTTCCTGAGATCTGATGTTTCAGTGACGCGATTGCTCTCAGTTGAGCCTGAAATTGTTCACGATATACGAGTCCCTCATTCATCAGGGCAAACAACTCATCAAGGATGGAGTATAATTCGGTACAACTTCCTATATTCTCTAAGAGCGAGACATCATCCTGAGGACATATCAGATAATCATGTGCAGCCCGTCTCTTTTCGGCCCTTTCGTGGATAAAATCCAGGACTTCCTCTGTATCGGTGAGAACATAGTTTATTAATGCTTGAGTTTCGTAACCCGGATAACCCCAAAATGAGGGAATTGAGATTAGTATCTCAATGAGGCACTTTTGGATCGCCTCTTTCTGATGACCTGCAAGACGATCCTCATTTTCTATTAGATCATGTAGCACATACGTAGCGATGATATCAAAGAGTCTCTCATCCATCACCTCATGGCAACTCAAAATATCAAGATATGAAGTTACAACGATCTCATAGTTGGCAAAATTTGAGGAGAACACTCCCAAATTTATGAGAAGTTTCAGATGAATATCTCTTTCGCCAATATCAATCAATTTGGTCAGCCAATCCCTGACTCTGGCCTCATCTGGAGGATATCTCGCAATGAGCCCTATGAAAGTGCCTATTCTTTTGGTATCCACCTCTTGAGGAGCAATTAATACCTCATCCGCAAGAGATTCCAATAATCCAGGGATATGTTTACACAGCCCAACATCAACGGCATTCTTGATTTCAACCGGCAGTTCACTCCATGCCTGCCCCTGACTGCGTAAATCGAGGAACACATCCGGGTTTTTCGTGATCCAGGTAGATAATAGCAGCTCCAATCGGGGGTAGTCAAAATCTGGGCGCTCCCGATACGCTTGAAGTTCTTGGAAGAGGGTGATAACGGAGTCCGTATCGGGGTACGCGATAGAGAGGAAACTCACGATTGGTTCACTGAATTCAGTAAATATGTCCTCTGGAATTGCATAACCGGGCATCACACCTAAACACCACTTACGCCTTTCCTCCTCCCCTGATGGCATTGTCCCTGGATCAAACGAGAGGAGCAGCGGTCTTGAGTAGAATAAAAATCCATAGATGGTATACTCCATGGGACGCGGAAACGTCTTTAAAATTGACTCCACACCTTCCGTACCCGGAGATTTGCACTGCCACCACTGGAAGAGAAGGCTCTCGATATCACTCAACACTCCATAATCGGTTTCATGTGGAATCACTCGTTCGAACTCTGCTAAGAGGATTCTTCGCTCCCCTGCGATCCTCTCTGAGAGAGGGCTTTCACTCATTCCAAGCTTAAAACCAATCTCACTCGAGATTTCAATGGCCTTTCTTCTTATCTGCACAGACTGATGGCGAAGCATTCTTTTCACTATCGAGATCGCGTGATCTCGGGTTTCAAGAACAATAGAAGTGGCCGGAACCAATTGTGTGCCCCATGTCACCGTGTTGGGCGCAGATAGGTAACTCATCTCATGGGCCCCCTGCAATACCTCAGAGAGAGCCTTACCGAGCGCAATGATAGAGAATTCATTGCCCGCATCAAGTCTCTGTTCAAGTAGAGTCAGTGTTTCCCGTATCCCTTCAAACGAATTGTAAAAGGGAGAGACTGCCTCAGAGACCAAAGATTCCACCTTATAATTGAAATATTGTCCCCCAAGGGCCTTTTTGTGGATATAAGCAAGGATATCAAAGATCTCACTCCTAGAGAATTTAGTCGGGATCAGAGGAAAGATTACAGCCCCATATATATCTCGGTTTGGGGAAAGAATTAGATACTTATCGTTTTTCGGGAGCGGGGTGTCGATATAGGTGTACATAAGATCCAGTGACTCTTCAGGGACTAGATGACAGAAGTTGGAGAGCGCTTCTAAATGCTCTCTTCTAAGATAGCCGGGTGTTACTTTTGACTCTCTGGTGACTCTCTGAATCCATACCGAAAAATAACTCTTGACATAATTCTTGGCAAGACTCTCATTACAGTATCTTGAAGCGGTCTCGAGTTTCGCAAGAGTTTTCCCGTGTAATTTAGACTCCCAGAAATCTATCCATCCAACCAATGCATCGAACGTATGGATCTGGTCAATATGGGACGCAAGATAGAGATCACCTTTCACATCCAGGCTAAACCGGATGGAAGGCCCCACTTCTCTAAGAACACCGTTTTCTACTAAAAGAGCAATATGGGTCTTCACTGTATCTACAGCAATGCCATGCCTCTCACTCAGCAGCGATAGGATAGTTCCATCATCTTTCCTAAAGGATCCAATCAGTGCCAGATCCGCCAGAAAATCCTTAGCGGTTTTTTCATTAAATTCTGGCAAGAGCGACTTAAAGGCTTCAAACTCCAGATCGCCGACAGATCTTTGCCAAAGTTTCTCGACTACAATTCCAGGCCCTCCTCTGAGCATTTTTCCAGCCCAGATGATTAGACCCGGATTTGGCATCATGGCAACAATCAACTCTTCCTGTTTATGACGTTTACCACCGAGGACGTGCCGTAACAGTTCCTTGAGATCATCCCGGTCCCAGTCCTTGGTCCTCATTATTTTGGCGAGATCTCGACAACCTCGCTGATTTAAAGTAGCCAGAATCTCTTGTAAGCTTGCAGTTTGTGTTGTGAGGATAATCTTCACGGTAGAGGAACGATACTTTACGTACGCAAGGAGTGGAGCGAGCTCCTCGGGCCATCTATCTGCATCGTCAAATAATAGGAGATACCGTTTAGCAATATCCAGTTCAACTGCGAGGGCCCGCTCCAGATCTGGAGACCCTGGTGCCACTGAGAGTATCGTGTACTCGGGATGTTTCTTTCCAAGGTCAGATGCGATCTGACGGAGTAGATGTGATTTTCCAGATTCGCCCGGGGCATGGAGAACAAGAATTCTGCTAAGGTTGTCAGCCAAAAATACCTCTGCCTCGTTCAGGAAGTATGTGGTCTGCCTGAGCCGGGGTCCTGCATCTAGGGGCAGCAAGTACTGTTCAGCGTCTTTGAAATATTTTTGCCACTGGATAAGTTTCGGGGTTCCTATAACCGACCTTTGGACCACTTCCATCCCTACTTTGATCTTCCTGTGCTCCTCCATTTCCTCCTTACGCTGCACTATACGGAGATATTCATTCGCGATTGGATTGCTATCTCTTGCTTTTGCAGAGAGAAACGATTTGAATGCCGAAATCAGCACTCTGAACAACCAGTGTGCAAATTCGGGGTTCAGGGCTTCAAGTGCCGTGGTATGATCTTCAAATGCCTCAACAAAATCCGCTTCTAATTTTGAGAGGCTCTGCTTGTTTTGTTCGAAGACCTGCTCCACAATGAGGAGAACCACCTCAGACGAAAGGAACTCAGTAAGGACAGCCAGATCGGGGGCAGGTTCTGGAGGTGCTTCAAAGCATATCTTCTCGTCAAAGAATCTTGCAAAGTCAGAGGAACCCATCCAATCCCTGATGTCTTCCTCGCGAAACATCTTCGCACCGAGCTTTTTGCTTCCATTTATCAGTACTGAAGCAATGAGGCTACTCATTATCTCTGTAATCATCCGCGCCCTACCATTGATGGTTTATCTTTATCGAAAGGATGTAAAAGTATCTTCACACTCTGATCGATAAACTGGTATCAGGTACGGCTCTAAAAGAGCAGGCATGAGTCATAAGGGACCGGCCCAATTCAAATGCACGGCTTAAAATCAAAGAGATCAGACGTCACCCAGCGATTCTCCAACAGGGACAGAGACGTTGAATGTTTACTCTTCAATATGAGTGATCGATCAAAAGTTATGTTCCCTAACTTCTGGCCTCGAGGTATCGGAGTATTGGGGTTTCATTTCGACCGATTTTGCATCGGCATTGGGTTAAAGCAAATTAACCCTACTTCAGCCATATCTGATACAAGGAAACATCAAAAGAGATTTAATATGCTGAGATTATTTCTCTTTACCTTACTGTAGAACTGCGATAGAGATTCTAGATCAGAGATGATTAGATGCCACGCATTAGAAGAAAACGTATTGGATCTATAAAGACGGAACTCGTCAACAAATCGCGAGAAGCTGCGATGGCAGCTGTACAGATTTTCAATAATCCCCAAATCAGCTTCAAGTCGGAGCTCTTCATTGTCATCATGCATATTGCCTGGATATATCTATTGCACGCTTATTACCGGAGTAACAAGATAGATTATCGTTATTATAGCCAAAATGGGGAACGTAAGCGCTTTGATAAAACGAAGTATGGCGCAGACAAGCGTTGGGAACTCGAAAGGTGCTTGAACGACAAAAACAACCCATTAGACAGCGATACATCCAATAATCTACGATTTCTGATAACACTTCGCCATGAGATTGAACACCAGATGACATCGCATATTGATGATACTATCACCGCGAAATTCCAAGCATGTGCCTTAAACTACAACCACTACGTCCAGAAATTCTTCGGAGAGAGAAACGGCATTGATAAGCATTTACCGGTAAGTTTACAGTTCTCAGCAGTAAGTCGAGAGCAATTGAACATCCTTTCTGAAAGATCCGACATCCCGAGACATATCTCTGCCTGCATAAATCGTTTTGAAGACGAACTCTCGCCGGAAGAGTTTCAGAGCACGCGATATGCATACCGGGTTTTACTCACCGGGAAAACCGCAAACAGCAAAAGACAGGCCGATGAGGTGATCACGTTCGTCAAGGCAGACTCTGAGATGGCTCAAAGTATCAACAAGACATATGCCCTGATAAAGGAAACGGAACGGCCCAAGTATCCCGCAGGATATGTCGTCCAGACAATGCGCGACGAGGGCTATCCTAAATTCAACATGTATCACCACACACAGATATGGAAGAAATTAGATGGAAAAAGTCCAGCGAAAGGGTATGGTGTCACGGTGGTCAAACTGTGGTATTGGTATGAATCATGGTTGAAGGTTGTAAGGACACATTGCGAAGAAAATCGGAACAAATACGCTTAGAACATAAAGCCTGATGATAATGAACAATCGGCATTCCAATGCAGACCTTCGGTAATCGATCAGGTACTGGGTCCTGAAAAATAAAGTCGGGATCCCTAACCGTTCACTATCTGCTCTAACATACCTTCGCCAGGACCATACTGTGGAACCCGAATCAGCTCGAATGCTCCCTCCACTGGCACCATTCAGAAAGCCCTAAACCGCCCCCCATCATAGATTCTTCATGCACTACATCGTCACCGGCGGGGCCGGCTTCATCGGCTCAAACCTTGCAGACACCTTATCGCAAAACCACGACGTCGTCATCATCGATAACCTTGCCACCGGGCGGCGGGAAAACATCGAGCACCTCCTGGACCACCCCCGGGTGACGTTCGTCGAGGGGAGCATCTCCCTAGAAGTTCCAGCACTTCGCCTCCAGAACCGTAAAAGCCCGCTCCACCGGTAACAGGCCTACTTCAGAGTTCCCATTTTCATTGAAGCCCCCCCTCGTGATGACGGTGTTAGGATCGCATCGCGTAAATTATCACCAGTTATAGCAGAATATGGATTGATGAACAGTTACTGGCCCGGCCCCCTCCCTGAACCCTCCGTCCGGACCCTCGACGATATGCGATGCGTGCTCGCCGACCCAGACCAGTCCGGGAGCATGCCCCTATACTACATGTACCGCGACCTCGCCCTCACTGCCGGGGATCGCGCGTATCTTCGTGAGCAGAACCTCGGTTCGAGATCACCGTCATTCTTCCGGGGAGTACGTCAGGACCAGGGGGCACTACCACCCGCTCAGCCCCTCGGGCATCGGCTACCCCGAGTTCTACTACCAGGTGCTCGCCGGGGAGGTGCTCTCCCTCCTCCAGCGGAGCGACCTCGCCGATATCGTCGCCGCGAAAGCGGGGGAGTTCGTCCTCATCCTGCCCGGCTACGACCATCAACCCGGAAAGGGGGTGCCCGTCTGCGCAGCGGCCATCTCCGGTCCGGCTACCGGCGCTTACCGATTATCTTAAGTTGTTGTTGACTATAAAGTAGTATACTTATGATTCAACATTCTTTTGTAGACCGGGAAAGTGAACTGCAGTTCCTCACCGATCGATATCGTTCCCCGGTTCCGGAGTGCCTGATCCTGTATGGGAGGCGGCGCGTGGGCAAGACGACGCTTCTTGCCCAATTCCTGCAGACTGTCCCGGGCTTTTACTTCCTGGCCTCAGAAGAAGGGACGGCAAGGAATGTCCAGGATTTCTCCCACTACGCAGGGGAGTACCTGAACGATCCGGACTTCGAGCGGAGTCGGTATCCCGACTGGGAGACCGTCATTAAGGCGCTGGTCAGGCACCGGAATTTTTCCCCTTCCCAGGGGGAGAAAGTGGTGATCGTCATCGACGAGTTCCCCTACCTCATCGCACGCGACCGGGCCACGCCTTCCGTCTTTCAGAAGGTGTGGGATACGGTGCTCTCCCGGGAGCCGGTGATGCTCGTGATATCGGGTTCATCGGTCAGCACGATGGAGACCGAGGTGCTGGGGTACACAAGCCCGCTCTACGGCAGGAGGACGGGGCAGTGGCAGCTCGAGCCTCTCTCCTACCCCTACCTTCGCCGGTTCCTCCCCTACGACGAGGAGGAACTCGTCATGACATGGTGCGCGATCGGTGGAGTTCCCGCCTATCTCCGTCTGTTTCGCCCCGACCGAACATTCTGGGAGAACGTGGAGGAGCAGATTCTCCGCAAAGGTGCATACCTGTACTCCGAAGCCGAGATCCTGATGCAGTATGAGTTCCGCGAAGCAGGGAACTACATGGCCATTCTCCGCGCTCTCGCCGCGGGGTATACCACGAGCGCATCCCTCTGCCAGGGGACCGGGCTTGATAAAGGGTTGGTCTCCAAGTACCTTGCCGTCCTCTCGCGTATGCACCTGATCAGAGATGAGGTTCCGGTGACCGCCCATGCCGGCTACCGGAGAAGGCATTACCGGCTGACCGATCCCTACCTCAGGTTCTGGTTCCGCTTCGTGTATCCCCGGAGGGCGGAGACCGAGACGGGACAGAGCGGGGAGGTGCTCGCCTCCATCAGGGAAGAGATCGCGCCCTATTGCGGAGAGATGTTCGAGCAACTCGCTCTCGACCTCGTTCGCAGGGGGATTCTGTTTGGCTCCTCGTACTCGCGGCTGGGGCGATGGTGGCAGAAGGAGACGGAGATCGATCTCGTAGGCCTGAACGAGGTCTCCGGGGATGCCCTCTTCTGCGAATGCAAGTGGTCCGTTCTCAACCGCCGCCAGGCCCGCGGTATCCTTGCGGCACTCCGGGAGAAGGCCTCCATGGTGAGATGGCGAAACGAGAGCAGGAACGAACGTTTTGCCCTGGTAGCAAAGAGCATAGAGGGCAAAGAAGATCTAAGAGAAGACGGGTACCTGGTCTGCGACCTGGAGGATATCGCCCGGCTTTCGCGGGAGTACCTGGCTGGAGCGGGCGGGTGAGAGAGGGGTCTCTCTCGCCGCAAGCCTCGCTTGAAGCGTTCCCACCCAGATACTGACACGCTGATTTCCGTTTGATGTGAAGATGAGAGTGCGCACCCATGACCGACGGATCGGAGATTAAAGGGCTCTTGGACTCACTGGAGCGTTTGATCGGCGAGGCCGAAAGACGCAACAGAACGTGGAAAGAGGTATGGAATGAGATAAAGAGTATCAATCAGGCGTTTAAAGGATCGAAGTTTCCAACCGTCCGGGAGAGGCAGGCGGCATGGGATCGCTTTCAAACAATCATTGCAGAGGTAAAAGCGTCCCAGGAGAGGGCAAAGGAAGAATTTACAGCAAGAGTGAGCGAATCGAACTCTCACTTATCGGAAATCCTTTCGCTTGCACGGAGGGCGACTCCGTCATCGGAGTCGGACGATGTGTTTCTTGCGCTCATCACCGGAGGACTCTCGATCGTCATCACTCAGGTCCTCGATGCGATACTTGGCCCGTTCGACGACCGGAAGTTCGAACTTATAGCGTGCAGCAAGACCATGGGAGAGGGATGGGCCTACCTCTCCCGGAACAAGGGCCGGATGTCCGGCAGGGATAAACAGGAGGCGTTTGAAGCCCTGACGAGAGCATCGGAGGCCCTGAATGTAGCGTGGGACGAATGGAAACGTGCAAGGAGCGCGGTGATCGAGCGGTATCATGCCGAGAAGCAAGCCGCATGGGAGACCCGTCAGGCCAGAAGGCGGGAGGCGATAGCCAAGAAAGAAGCGTGGGAGGAGCGGACGAGAGAAAACATTGCGAACCTGACGGATCGCCTCGATAGCCTCGAGTCTGCTCTGGACCGGAGACAGAGGAACCTCTCCAAGTTGGAGGAGATGAGAGACTCGGCATGGTCTGACTCCTACCGCGACCGCGTAGAAGGATGGATTGACGAGGAGAACGAGCGGATTTCCGACATTCAGAGCACGATCGACCGGGTCAAGGGATGGATAGCGGAGATGGAGGCGAAGTTGCGATGAGCGAAGGTTCTCCCGCCGTTGTGCGGGTACGCAGGACGCCCCGCGGAGCGGCGGGAGCAGGAACGGTTTGAGCGGGGTGCAGTCCGGTGACTACTAACTCTGTACCCCTATGTCAGCGACTTACTTCTGGTAGATACTTATTTTGCATGGGTTCGGATGTATTCTGTGGAGAGAGAGGCGGTTTTGGCTGTCGGAAGGATGCCTGTAGGTGCCCGGGTGCGTCACGCCAACCGGTATCCCGCCCCTTTTCTGCGGATCACCCCGATCCTCCGCATATCGTCGAGCAGCCCTTTCACGAAGTCGAGGTCGAGATCCAGGGTGATTTCTTCGATCTTGCCCGGTATTTCAAAGACGTCGCTCTGCAGGACAGCAAAGATCTCCTCGGCCGGAACTGTTCCGCGTCCTTCGAAAATACCTATTACCCTGGAGGCGACCGTTCTTTTTGCATAGACGCTGTCCCGGAACAGATCATATGCGTCGAGATCGATCTCCATCTCGTTGACGAGTTCATCCAGATCCGCGATCTGTATCATACTGATCGCCTCCGGGTTGAATTCCAGGCGGTAATCAGGCTCGGAGATGATCGTCATGCTGGTCTTGACGGCATGTCTTTTCAGGGTTTCGAGTCCGATTTCTTCGATAATCTCCCCGGAAAGCGCGGTAACCAGATCTGCAGGATCGGCATGCCCGTGCAGGATTGCTTCTTCGTCTTTGGTCCATTCGATCAGCCCGTTTCGTTCGAGAAGCGCGAAGATCCTGCGGCTCTTGAGGATCTTCGCGATCTCGCCACTCACCTCTTCCTCACCGGCTCCCTCCGTCCGGAACGCTTGATAGAGTTCGAGCAGGTTTTTCTTCGGCATAACCGGGGTGACTGCTTTGCCGGGAGGATGCTGCTGCAGGAAGGTTGCAATCTCCTCTTCGTCCTCTCCCAGTGAGGCGAGAGTTCTCTTGAGCCGCGGCCTGGCATCGTCGTCCTCCCCAATCTGCGCGATCCCCTCCTCGATTGCGGCTTTGAGGTCCCGGATCCTGCCGATAACGTCGATCGACCGTACCAGGATGTCCTTGCGCACGATGCGGACCGGTATCCCCTTTTTCCGGAGCTCGCCAGCAATCCTCCTGGCTTCGTCCGGATCGTACACCACCAGCGTCTCTTCGAGCACCATGCTTACCCCTTGCTCATCAGTCATTATAAGACTGCAGGTGCCGCTCTCCCCGGAACAGCCCGTCCCGGTGAAAGCTCGTTGCGTTGCAAACCTCACGTCCCTCCCGCCGCTTCGGCTCCGGCAATGCTATCTGTCCTCCGCGGGTACCGATCTGTATGCCGAAACGAAAGAAAACCGCATCCGTGACTCCCCTCCTCGACTCACTCAGCGCCGAACAGGCGCAGGATGTCCTCGCACAGTTCATCCGCGACGACCCTACCCTCGCGTCACGGGCGGAAGGCGTTGCCCGTGACGTCCTCCGGATCGTCGGCAGCGAGGAGATCGCCGACTCGCTCGCGGGCGACCTCGCCGGCATCGAGATCGAGGACGTCTGGAAAACTTCGGGCAGAACCCACGACGGCGGCTACCTCTATCCGTCCGAGCGGGCATGGGAGATGATGGACGAGATTGTTGCGCCCTATAAGGAGGAGATGGCAGCCTACCTCCGGCGCGGCATGGCCGACGAGTCGCGCCTCTTCTGCGCGGGCATTCTCCTCGGGATCCGACGGTTCGAGCAGGATTCGGGTTCCGCGCTCCTCGACGAAGCGCCCGACTACTGCGACGATGCATTCTCCTCCATCCGGGAAGAATGGGAGACGGCCGTCGGCGATCCCGGACAGGTGCGGCTGATCGCCCGGCTCCTCGATGAGAAAGGATTTTTGTAACCGGCCCTCGCCCGGGATCATGCAGACAAAAATCGCGCGGGGACGGCCCTCCAACAGCGCCGGCGCACCCGAAGGGGTTGCCATCGACGGGAACCGGAATCGTACGCCGGTTCGCATCCCGCCTGCGCGTGTGCTCCCGGCACGGCTCAGTCTTCCGCTCCCGGCGTACCCGTGAGATATTTTTTGAGCGCGGCCACCTTGTTCCGAACCGATGACGGTTCGAGATCGAAGAAGGAACCGATCTCCCGGGCCAACGGGGTCCCCCCCTTTCCCGGCCGGATCAGGCCCACGTCCCGGCATGCTGCATAGACGACGGCCGCACTCCAGAGGTCTTCGTCCCCCCGCGAGAGCGGTGCTGCCGGGTGGGCGGCCAGGTCGCCGACGATGGCCCCGCAACGTCCCGGGATCGTGCCGTCTTCAAGCCGGGCACAGAATTCCTCGCACCTGAAGAGGATCGCGGAGACCCGCAGATCCCCGGAATTCGGGGCGATTCCGTCGTCCTTAAATAGATATTCGATTTTTTCGATGAGATCCGCATCGTCCGGGTCCATCCCGGCCATTACTACGACTTCGCGCTGGACGAAGTTCATCAGGGCACGCTCATCCTCCGGGTCGACCCCTGCGTCGAGCGCCCGCTGGAAGATACGACCGGAAAGGTCGCGATACTTCTCCGGGCTCGTGGCCGCGGCCCGGAAGGCGGGTTCCGCCTCTTTGAGTACTGCGATCAGTTCCGCGGCATTCTGCAGCCTGCCGGCCGCCTCCATGGAGGAGAGGAACCGGCAGAGGATCGGGACGGCGTTCTCAAGCCACTCCTCGGGGAAGATCGGGTTCTGCGCCATCTCTTCGATCAGGCACGTGCGTACGAGCCGGGCATCCCACTCCCGGATAGTCTTTCCGCGAAGGCCGTACGTGAAGACGCAGAACTCCATAACGGTCTCTCCCGCCAGCGCACCGTAGAACTCCCCGTGCGCGGCCCGCTCATCGGCGATGAACGCCTCAATCTCCGGGCCGATATCCGCACAGACGGCATCCATCATGGCCTGCACCTCTGCGTCCCCGGGCGGGTCTTCGAAAGTATATATGCAGTCGTCCGGATCGAACTCCGGGAGTTTCTTCAGGATCTCTTCGAGTTCCGGGGATGCGAGATCCTCCGCGTTCCATCCCGGCGGATACCAGTACACCGCGGCATCAGGGTCCTCAACGTAGCCGCAGATACCGGTTCTCGGGGAGTTCTCGATGATCTCCGTGCACTCCGGATCGGGTTCGGCCGAGACGAGGCATTCGCGGCAGAAGAAACGGAGGGTACCGTCTTCATCGTCAAACAGGCTGAATTCCGCCTGATTCCCACAGGCGTCGCAGGGGAACGGCGGGGGGTTGTTCCTCGCGATCAGGCAGATCGGTTTCTCCGGAGGCATTATGGGTATTGCACCGATCACCTTCAGGTCCAGCTCCGTCGTGGAGCCGAAGTCGTATTCGTAGGAGAACGTGCTTCCCGGCGGGACCAACCCGGAGAGGGGGATTGCCATGCTCGTTCCCGGCTCGTCCTCGCCGCTCAGGTAACTCTCTTTGCCGATGGAGAACGCGCTCATGTGCCCGCAGCATTCCACCCATACGTCGCGGATCAGGGAGTCGAGGTCTTCGAGCGTGGCGTCGGGCCGCGCAAGAACCACCAGCCAGTAGGATCTGTCGTGCCGCCCCTGTATCGTGATGATGAGCGACGGCTTTTCCCCTGCAGGCCAGCCCGACGACCGGAGGCAGCCCTCGACGTGCCGCAAAGCCCCCCTCCTGCTCACCGGTTCCCTGCAGAGCATGCAGGTCCCGGGTACGTTCCGTGGTGCCATCCAGAGGATGTTTCACCTGTGACTACATATGATCTGCTTCGACGATCACACCGGAAACATATTGCCGCTCTGTATGCCGAAACGAAAGAAAGTCGCCCCCCTCACTCCGTCTCACGACGATCTCGGCGGGGATCGTGAATCCATTGTTAACGGGCTACAAACCCGGATTGCAAAGGCAACGCACGAAGGAAAATGGAATATGGTCAAACGTCTCAGGTATCTGCTGACGCATACCTACTCCGCGAAACTCCTCGCGGTGCGGATCGTCACACAGAACAAAGGCAAGCGAACTCCTGGTGTTGATGGGGTGCTCTGGACATCTGCATCGGACAAGATGCGAGCAGCCCTGAGTCTCACTGACCGCCAGTACCACGCGAAACCACTGCGCCGCATCTACCCGCCGTCGATCGGGTTTACGACCTCAAGCGTGCAGATCCCGGAAAAATCACGTTCATTTCGGGTGACCAGTACACATTCGTGAGCCAGAGCGGTGGCTGCAATGACCGCGTCGGGGAGCTTCATCCCGCAAGTTCGACGCAGGTGGATAGCGCGGTCCGCAATTGTATCGATCAGAGGGTATACTTCCGCAGAACGGATAAAGTCCTCGGCTATCGCATACCCTTCCGGAGTATGCTTCTTCCACCCGAGAAATTCGATCTTTGTGATGATTGAAACACGAAATGAAGAGGTGAGCATCTCTTCGATCTCATTTACTCTCGCCGGCGGAACGGCATCTGCAAGGTAGTAGATGAGGATGTTCGTATCGAGCAGGTACCGACTCATATCCGGTTCCATTCATCCCGCAGGTTCCGGATCTCGGCCTTTAGATCGACGTTTAAGTTTCTGTATATGCCCCGATATTTTCCGGGATCCGGAACCCCAACCCGTTCACCGGCAGGTTTTTCGGCATTCAGGCTGTCCCAGAGGTCGATGGGCACGATAACGCCAGTCTTTCTTCCTTCTGCATCACAGATGTATTGCACTCCCATGCCGCACACTCCAGAATATGGAGATATGAGTGCTCCCGGCAGATGATACTTTTCCCGCTCCGATCCCTTCTTCGCCGGCGAGGGTACTCTCCGGATCTCCTCCTCTCCAGGAACATCCACCACCGCCCGGAAGACAAAACGTCCCCCACAGGTAGGGGAGACGCCCCGGTTGCCAGGCTCCCGGCGCGGGGAAGAGAGTGGGGGCAAAAGACCTCCTCTCACTCCAGCGCGATGACGGCGTCGATGAAGTCCACCTTCGCGGTGTAGTGCTCGCGGTTCCGGATGACTGCCGCGACCGGCTGCCCGTCGGCACCGGTATACCCGACGCACCCGAAGGGGTTGTCGGCGATGACGCTCTCGATGAGGGTGTTCAACGACGTTACGTCGGCGATCGGGACGGCGAGGTCCCGGACCGCCGTCTTGTTGACGGTCTTCTGTACGAAGTCTGCCATGGGTCTTACTCCTTGCCTGCCAGATGCCCCAGATCGGAGATCTGAGGCAGTTGCACTTGCAGTGCAACTCTTCCCGGGAATATGACAGATAACTACAGGGTGGACGGGGGAGGGGATTAGCATGACTTTATCGGGGATAAGACGGAAAAAGGCCACAACATAGGTGTAGGCCATGGAAACGGTCCTCATAACAGGTTACCAGAATGCGGCGATCAATGTTATGAGACTGCAATCTCTGGGTTGAAATACCCTGGATGCCCCCGACTGAAGTCGGGGGAGCAGTCACCTATTCTCACTGTGGAAAAGATTCAACGTTGAGCGTGTGAGAAACCGAGGGTGGAAGCCTCTACAAGGTCTACGCTATTTCCCGTGGTTCGCACGCAACGCCCTTGCCCGCAAGGATCTCCCGCAGCTGCTCCCGGCCGCTCGGCTCCGGGATCTCTCGTCCTTCCTCCCGGGCGGTATCGAGCCAGAGGCCGATAGCCACCTTCACTTCAGAGAGAGCCTCCTCTTCCGTCTCGCCGAACGCGGAACAGCCGGCAAGCTCCGGGACGACGGCGATGAACCCCTCGTCCTCATCGCTGTAGAAGATCTCGATTGCATATTTATGTGGCATCTTCATCCACGAGCAGAGTATAGTGCTCAATAATCTTAAGAAGTTGCCTTACCTGGTACGGTTTTGCTTTCCCCTTCACGTTCTGGAAATTGAGGATATCAGGAATCCCGTCCCGCACGTACACGGTGTGGCTGCCCTTCCCGCCCTTCCGGCGAAACCCGAAGGTTTCCGCCGCACGGCAGAGGTCTTTGAACCGCACGTTCTTTGGGTTGTGCTTCAGGTGCTCGTACGTCTCGCGCCGGTTCATGTGGAGCACCCTTGCAAGTATCACCTCGCTTGATCTTCTCCTCGATCAACCTGTCCTGCAATATCCGCATGAGCTCCGGGTTCTCAGGCAGGCCCTTGCCTATCGTCTCCTGTGTGTCCACCCCATTGCGGTGATCGCCGGGCATGTGGGTGAACTCGAAGACCTCACGGTCCCGGAAGAGGGTCTCGTCGTAGCGGAGGGGAGGGGAACACTTCATATCCAGTCTGGAGAAGGGGAATGGTATAAAGGGTGGCCGTGCGCAGGTTGAAAGTGAAGGGGAAAGAGTCCCCCTCACGCCAGTTCGCCGACGGCGTCGGCCCAGGCCTCGACCGCGGTCTTGATCGCGTCGTCCTGGTAGGACGAGAGCCGGACGGTCGTGCGAGTGAAGGTGACGTAGTAGTCGTCACCCGAGGGGCACAGCGGAGGAGATGACCACCCGGATACGTCGGTCAGTATTATCACCACGAAGAGAGATGCTATTCTATCGGTGAGATCATGAGGACGTTCACGGCCGTGCTCTACAGGGAAGAGGATATGTACGTCGCGGAGTGCCCGGAGGTCGGCACCGTCAGCCAGGGTCGGACGGTAGAGGAGGCGGTAGCCAACCTCAAAGAGGCTACGGAGTTGTACTTAGAGGAATTCCCGCTGGAAGACGGGAGAAGGCCGATCATCACGACGTTTGAGGTGACCGAGGGTGCCCGGGCTTAAGCCGGTATCGGGCGAGACCGTGATAAAGATACTCTCGAAGCAGTACGGATTCGTCGTCAGCGGGCAGACCGGGAGCCATGTGCGCCTGTCAAAGGCGACGCCCGGGGGTAAGGTGGGGACAGTCGTCCCGCTGCACGACGAACTGAAGATCGGCACACTCCGCGGGGTTCTGAAGCTGGCAAAGATCGATCCCGACGATTTTGCCCGGTATCTCTGAAAAGGATGCGGAATGATTCCAGAGCGATGCACGTTCTGTAAAGGAACCCTGCAGGAAGGAAAGACCGAGTTCATGGCGCGGGTTGGGGACGAGATCATCGTCATCAGGGATGTCCCGGCCTTCATCTGCGACCGTTGCGGCGAGGCATACTACAGCGCGGAAGTTTCCCGGAAGATCGATGCCGTGATGAAGGACGTCCACAGCGGCAGGCTTTGCTGCCGGCCTCTCGCGGCAGGCGAGGTTGAACTCACCGGGTGAGGCCGGCAGATCCGCCGGGGAGGTACAGTAACTCCTGAACCGGCGACAATACTCTGCCGCCGGTCGCGGCCGGACAAGCGTTTTTTCTACCGAGATTTCTGCATATAGTCCTTACGGTCAGCCTTTTTCTCTTCCCCGTCCTGCTCTCCTCCGGGAGGGTTACCGGGATGACCGACGCAAAGACCACCCGGGAGCTCGTTTACGAGACGAACCGGGATGTGAAGTGGATCTGTAAGATGCGACGGGCCGCAGGGCCGGAGCGGTCGCACCGTTAGGTGCGACTCGCTGCAGAGAATGGAGGCGCAGGACGCGATGGTTCGTTAGAACCGGAGCAGGAGCACCGAAGGTGTGAACGTCCGAAACTTGAAAAACCCGGGGGTTTTGAGGGCGGAGCGGTGAACAGCGCGAGGAAACCCTCCCCGGTTCACTCCAGCGCGTAGCCGTCACTCCGGGAGGAGGCGATCCCGGAGCATCGCCCGAACCAGATCGCGGTACCGGTTCACGACTAAAAGGTCGTCCTGGAGCACCCCGTAGACCTCGTCCAGGTCCAGCCGGCAGTAGAGGTGGACCAGAACATTCCGAAAGCCCGCGAGGTCGGAGAGCCGGGCCCCGAGGTCTTCCGGGATCAGCCCCTCGTCACATAGAGTTGCACTTTCAGTGCAACTGCCTCAGATCTTCGATCTGGGGCAAATGATGAAACTCTCCCGGTAGGTTTCGGGCCGCCGGGAGCTCGAGGCCGCGACCAGGTGGTTGGCGATATCGATCGATGCCTGGATGCTGACGAGGAGCGCATGCAACACCATATTCCTCTTATCGCGGTCGTTTCTCAGATCTTCAAGGGTGATGGATCGGTAACGTTCCCAGTCCCCGGCTGCCTCGTCCAGTTCCCGGAGGTGGGTGAGGACCCCTTCGTCCCTGACCATGCTCAGGCCCTCGTGAGCAGAACCCGGTCGAACCAGTCGAGCGTATCCGCATAATCGAGGTACCGGGAGAGCACGCCCGCCTCGTACCGGATCCTCCGCTCTCTGTCGCGCAAGAATACGGGTCGGCCGCTCTTGATGGCCTCGTACTGGAAAGAGACCGGGGCGGTGTTGAGGATCTTCACGTCAGCCTCAAAACGGTAACAAAACCCTCGCTCAAGTTCCCGCTCGATCTTCCGCGCGAACCGCATCGCCTGGTAGGGGGTGGGTTCGCCGGTGACGAGGATTGCAACGTCCACGTCGCCGAAATCCCCCTGCGAGAACG
>Ga0302243_1000481_pt1 | contig 35711 bp, 51 predicted proteins | sample AAG_UR_Met_MG_FD_193514 | JGI IMG/M metagenome (GOLD analysis project Ga0302243, IMG submission 193514) | Enriched activated sludge microbial communities from anaerobic digester in WTTP, New Holstein, Wisconsin, United States - AAG_UR_Met | ecosystem: Engineered > Bioreactor > Anaerobic >... | reverse complement strand
ATTTAAAATGGCTTGGCCCTGGGGAGAAATATCATATTACATGGTTTTAGATGATTCATATATTTCTAAAGATAGCGAAAAAAGATTGTATTTAACTACTTCTTTGGCAACTTCATCAAGAAATGGAAACTGGTTAGTTCCATATAAAGATGATATTTATCATGAAAAAGGAGAAAAACAAGGTTCGCAAGTATCGGGCTACGCAAATCTTTCTGAGTATAAACCTATAAATGAAAAAGATAAACAAAAATTGATTAGATTATTTAGTAAACCAAGATATTTAAGTTATTTAGAAGAAATATTTGAAGACGAGGGAATTGTTCCCGATTTTTTAAAGCCACTTTTAGATAGCACAAATGAATCTTTAACTCCTCGTAATCCTCATATAAATAGAAATATTGAAGAAGATGATCCGCGATGGATTGATCCACATGAATGGGATAGACATAGAAGGTTCAAAGAAAAAGAATTATCTTATGAGTTAGCGGGTGAAGATGAATGCCCAACCTGTGGAAGACAGTTAGATGATTCCGGACATTGCCGAAGATGTGAAAGAAGAAATGAATCTGAATTTATGATGCCTTCAATATTTGGAAAAAGTCTTAATGAAGCAAAACGTGATTGGACAAAAGATGATGCAAAAAGACATGGATTAGAGAATTTATGGCAAGATCATGATGAAGATTCATTTGACGAACAAGAATTTTTAGATAATGATGCTGATTGGACATTCCAAGAAGGTGATGAAGTTATCTTTGATATTGAAGATATGGAAATGGAATGGCGAGAAGATGAGGAACAAGGCGAGATTGCAATATCGCATAGTGGTCAAGTAGCAGTTATAGTAGCTCAAGTAACCGCAACAAAAATAGGTGATAAAGATTATGAATATTATGATATTGAATTCGGTGATGGAACCATATTAGATGCAGTATCAGGATATCACTTAAAACCGGCATATGAAAAACCTGATATAAGCCCTGCAGGAGAGCCCGATATTAATTTTAAAAATATTCGAAAATATAGAAATCCTTATAGAGAATCAAAAGAGGAATTAATGATGCCTAGTTTATTTGAAGGTTGCGGCTGTGGAAAAAAACGTGTAGGAGCAACGCCAATCCGTCGGCCGGCTCCACCTATTAAATTACCTGTTCCTCCAAAGTCACCTAATCCAAGATTAAAATAAAAAGGGAGCTTTAAGCTCCCTTTTGTTGTAATGTGTAATGTGTAATTATTTTCTACCGCCTCTTTGAATTTTATTCATTCTTTGAGGTGTAGTTCCTTGACGCATTTGAGGTCTTGCACCAGTTCTATTCATAGTAGTTCTTGCATCTTTATGAATTTGTTTTCGGTCTCTTTGCATGACATTATCACAGGTACCATCTCTTTTTCGATCTCTTTGTTGAATCATGACAGGATCTACCGATTGTTCTTGCACATTAGCTTGAACTTGTTCTTTTGTTTGTTGTTTTGTTTGTGTTTGAGTTTGTACAGGCTCTTGCGCCATAACTGCTGCACTAATTAAAAGCGCTCCAATTAAAATCATTGTCTTTTTCATAATTGTTTTTGTTTTTTTAGTTTATGTTTATTTTTGTTTGTATATAACAGATTTTCTGTTATTTTATCGTCTTCCTCCTGAAGTACTTCTTGAATTATTTGAAGAACTAGAACTATTTGAATTTGAAGAACTTCCGCTACTATAACTTGAGCCTGAACTTCGGCTTGGCGTAGAGTAACTTGGGCTGCTACTTCTTGAAGGTGTAGAGTAATTCGAGCTTGAACTTCTAGTTGAAGTACTTACTGAACGATTTGGCGTAGGATAATCTTGTCTACTTGGTGTATTGTAAGTTCTTGATTGTGTAGTTGTTCTAGTTTGCGTTGAAACTGTATTTCTTGAAGGAGCTGTAGTATTTCCCTGTTGAACAGCTCTGCGGTTTTCAGGAGTTGTATACGTAGGCTTACTTACAAAATCCTCTTCTTTATATGATTTCTGTGCAGGAGTAGTATTAAAATCTGGCCTTTTGTTTATATTCGGTTTATTATAAGAAGGTGTATAAGATCTTCCCGATTCAGTATATGTAGTTCTTGAATTAGGAGAAGTTTCACTTCTTCTTGTCTGAGTTTGAGTCTGGGCACTAGTTCGATTATTCGTAGTTGAACTTTGTTGCGTTTGTGTAGTAACTGTACTTCTTCGAGTCTGAGGCTGAATAGTAGTACCGGTTAATGTACTTTTATTTTCAGGTGATATTGCAATTCTTCGACCTCCTTCATTTATTCCTACAACTTTGCCGCTGCTTTTATCAACCTGAACAGTTCGATTAACTACCACAGGTTGTTTACCGGCTAAAGTCGAAGAACTTGTTCTACGTCCTATAGAATAATTTATGTTAGTATTCAACAAAGAATTGCTTCTGTTATTCATATTTATGCTTGAATATCTAAAATTAGAATTTAAACCATTATAACCATAATAGTAATAATTATTTATGTAATATTTATCATGCGATCTATAGTTATTATATCCCCAATATGGGTACCAATAATAGTAACGATATGGTCTATAATACCAAGAATCCCAGTACCAGTAATCCCAATACCATGAGTTCCATCCTCTGTCATAAAAATAAAAGGGATCATAATAAAATGGGTTATAGTAATAATTAAATCTCCAATAAGGATAAAATGTAGGACTATGGAATCTATAAATTAATGATGAATAGTAGAGATCGTTATAAACCTCTTTTTTTGCATCATAATAAAGAGAATCCTGATAAAGTCTTAGTTCTTTTTGTTCAAGACGAATTTCTTTTTTCTTAAGTTTCAATTCTTCTTTTTTACGATCTAAGTCTTCTCGACTTGGGATGTAATAAACATCATCGTTTTCAGGTTTTTGTTCTTTAATAAATACAGTATCATATACGAATACAGTATCAGGAGTAGCAATTGTTTTGCCAAGAAGTTGAGCCTCTTTAGCATAATAATACTTTTCATAATCCGACATCCCGGCGGTGTCGATTGTTTGCGCCATTGCCGTTAATCCGAAGATTAATAAAACAATTGGTAAAAGTAACTTTTTCATAATTTTTATTATTTTTGTTAGGATGGATATTCCTATTCTAAAATTCTTCAAAGATTGTACCAATGATATATGCTTATCAAAAATTTAACAAAACTTTAACAATTTTATGTAATTTTAACAAAATTTTAAAATATTTTACATATAAATTATATAAAAGCGTGTAGATTATCTACTTTAAGCATATTCTTTAAAATTTGCATAACTGCAAAAAAATAATGAATATATAGAATAAAATAATTATATTATGAAGAAATTCGGAGATGTTTATAAACAAAAGTTATTTGAAGCACGAGTTCGTCAGGAATCTAAAATTTTAGAGGACTTTAGACTCGTATATAATGCATTGACAGAAAATTATGGTATTACATCCGTTTATCACTTAGATGAAAAAACTCAGTTATCTTTTTTAACTGAATTAAGTGACTATTGGACTGAAGAATCCGGAATTACTGAAAAGGGTATAAATTTTCTTAATAAACGTTCAATGACTATTAATGAAAACTCTACGACCATTCAAAAGAAAAACTTTCTTAGAGAGAAAACCTATGCTGCTATAAATGAAACTTTTAGAAAATCAAATCTTAAATATAATATCTATGATGTTATAGACGAAATGTATCATCAGATGAAAGCAACTGATTTAGGTGATATTTTAACTCCTGAAACTATTACTAATGTTATATCTGAGTCTTTACAAAAATCTGTTTCCGAGTTTACAGCAAATATTAGAAAAGAGTTGACTGAAAGTACTAAAAAAAGATATTTTGGAAAAGCTGTTATAAATGAAAGTAGAAAGAGAAGAAGATAATTTTAAAAACTTAAGAACTAAAGATTTTGGGGCGATAAGCCCCTTTTTTATGAATATATAAATAAACCTAAAATAAATTAGTTATGATAAACCGATTATCACAGATCTTAGAGAAAAAAGGATCTAAATATGTCGATACTCTCTTAAGTGAAAATGTTGTCATTACTGAAAAAATTGACACGTTTAGAATAATATTTGAGAAAAAGGGTGATGAGCTTATATTTTATAAAAAAGATAATACGCCGATTACACTTATCGAAAGAGTCCTTACGGACATATATGAAGACGCGTTATTGGAAATTCCTATTATTACGAAGGAAGCAGAAATCCCAGAAGGATATTACTTTGGACTTTATTATACGCCGGTTGAAAGGCCTTTAAGAATTCCATACTCCGGACTTCCTAAGTACATTTTAACTGATATAACAAAAAGGGATAAAAATAATAAAGTTGTCGAGTCTTTAGATTATGAATCACTTAGAGAATGGGCAGCAGTGTTATGCATGGGAAGACCTCCTGTTATATTTGAAGGAAAATTGAACGAAGAACAAAAAAACCTTCTTCTTTCTTATGATTTAAGAGAATATAAAGGTGAATCGAAAACATTCTCTGAAATGATTCATAATGTTTTTAATGCATTATACTCAAAAGAAAATATAATAGAAGGCGTGGTTATTAAATCCGGTAATAAGCTTTCTCAGGTTATTTCTTATGAGTTTGATCTTCTTAATGAAGCCTATGAAAAAGCAAATGAATCTCGTGATTTTTATGATATTACAATCTCGGATGTCCTTGAGTTTTTAGAAGATTATAACATTCCTATATTAGAGGCTGAAAATAAAGATGAACTATATCTCAATATTATATGTAATATATTTAATGATTACTGTGATAAGAGAACTGTTAATGAAAATGTAGACGAAAAGTATCTTATGCCTCCACAGTTTGGTTACGGTGGAAAACTAAATAAAAAATTGATTACTAACGAAGAAACTTTAGAATGGGTTAATAAAGCACCTATTTACGAAGCTTTATTCAAAGTTTTTGTTTCATCATTTAGAAAAACTAAAAAGCCTTATGGGCTTTTAACTGAAGCTATCACAGACAGATTTAATTCATATGTTAAACTTATAAATGGATATATTAACAAATTTGATAATGTAGAAGAACTTAATGAAGAAGAAGTTTGTTTAACAAATGAAGAAAATGAGTTGTTTGAATCTCGTTCAGATAATATCGTCATTAAAGCGGTTAAACGTAGAACTCCTAATGATATTGATAATATGAGAGTTATAGCTTCTATCCAAAAGGCATTTGAACCAAAGATAAGAGACGTAAATAGAGGCGAAAAACCTTGTGCAGTGTATCTTACGACATTTGAACCTTTTACAAATGCACAAATGACAAATGTTCATAGAATGCATGATATGTGGAAATGTCCTGTAATAGTGATGGGCATTAGTAATGAATATAAAATTGAAGGAAAAAACTTCCATGCATCAGACGAATTAATGAAAGCACAGATGCAACTTCTTATGAATAACGATAATGCGCTTATTCCTGGGTTTGCTCTTCTTACATCGTGGAATATTACAGAGGTCTTTGAATATTGTCGTCCAGAGTTTGAGCCAATAGTTATTATTACAGATCAGGGAAAAAAGGCGGAATTAACATTACAGTTATTTCTTGAAGAAGAGATTATGGGAGGAAGAATAAATGTTGATGATAACTTTAACATAGGAGAACTTGAAAATGAAGATCGCTTAACAACATTTAGAGCAATAGAAGATAACAACTATTCTTTATTTAAAGAACTTACGCCTTCGCCTATTCATAATATCATGGATCAGATATTTTCTGAGTATCGTTATTGGAGTGGGCAGATCTTAAAGGCCATTAAGGATTGAGATAAATAAAATAAAATTAATATGAAAGCATTAGACTTAGTAGTAGGACGTAAAGTTAAAATTTTAAGAGGCAGATATGCCGGACAAACCGGTATCATTGCAGATTTTAACATAAAAGATGATCAAGTGGATGTTCAGCTTGATAATTCTGATAAAATTTGCTATCTTGGTCTTGATGACATACGATTAATTGACCCATATAAACTTGCATTTAGAAGAAAAAATGAAAACCAAAATAATAAAATTAATATGAAAAATTTAGTATTTGAATCACTCAATGAGTTATTTGAGTCAAAAAAGGCACAGGCTACTAAGCCCGTAAAAGAAGATAAGTCTAAGCCAGTAAATCCTGCTAGAGAAAAAGCTAAACTCGAAAAAAGTAAAGCAATAAAATTAAAGAATCAACCTAAAAAAGAAAAATATGAACAAGCAATTAAAGCACTAGAAGCTGAAATCGTAAAAGCTAAAAAACCCGGAGCATTTAAACTTGTTTCTGACAAAAAAATGAAAATTAAAGAACTTCAAGATAAAATTAATGCATGGAAAAAGAAATTAGCAGATCTTGATTAAAAATAAATTAAAAAGTATGAGAACTTTCTTAAGTGAACAGGAACAAATATATAGTGAGCAACACGCAAAAGAATTATTAGCTATACAGGCTAATTATAATAAAAAACTTGAACAATTAAACACAGAACTTGCAAAACAAAAATCTGATTTAATGATAAAGCACATGAAGATTGCTCAACAACAAGCCGCAGCTGCGCAGTTAAAACAAAAAACTAAGATAGAGCCTCAGCAACAAGTTGTTGCTAAAACTGGAACTGTCGATACAGCCGGAAATCCTGTTACTTCTAAGGGAGGGACTCCAACAGTAGAATCTATTAATATTCTTCGAGTAAATCCTATTGTGGAGGACGAACAAGTAAGGTACGGCAACCCTTATGTAAAAAGCGATATGCGTAATTGGTATCAGAAACCTCCGACTGGTGGTCATCCTGAAGAAAAACCAAAGGTTAAAAGAAAACCTTCTATGACGTATAAACGTAAGATGCAGATTCAAGATCTTCAATACGAGATTCAAGACTTTAAGGATGAGATTAAATGGACAAAGGAAAAATTTCAAACTCCAACTTACGAAGGCATTGAAGGAGAAATTGAAAACTTCTTTGGAGAAATTGGCCCCGAAGCCTCAGAAATTCTTAATTCCGGTGCTTATAAAAGTGATGCCGAAATAATACAAGCCTTAAAAGACGTTGGCGTTAAAGATGCAAAGGAAACATTGGAAAATTATTATTATTATTATCCTGAATATAATCCTAAATTAGCAGTAGAAAGAAGAAAATCTCGAGAACAAATTAGAAAACTCGAACTTGAAATTCAAAAACGTCAGGATAAAATCGATAAGATGTATTCAATGTATGAATCCACATTTAGCACCCAAGGCGTTAATGACGAGGAATATCATGAACTTAAGAATTATCTTGATGCGGAAAACATTAGTTATTTTGAGGATGAGGATGGCACAGAAATAGATTTTGATGACACAGAACTTGATGCTGAATGGCAAGATCGATTAGAAGAAATTGGCCTTGAATATGTTAGAGATTTTGAAGAAGATGAACCTAAAACTGATGACATTCTTTCAGTAGAAGATGAAGACCAATACGATGAAGAAGACATCACCGATACAGACGAAAAAATCGATAACGAAAAAGTTTTCTATGTTAAAGTAGAAGATGAAGGCGAAGCATTCGTAGGAAAAATCTACAAGTTATTCGACGAAGGCGATTGGAGATCAAAAATAGTTGATGGCGATTCAGAAACTTTTGAAAAACTAAATTATGACCCCGATTGGGACGAATTTGATATAATCGCATTCTTAAGAGAAAACTATGCAGATGCAGAACTTGTATCAGAAGATGAATTCAATGACCACGCTGAAAATCCCGAAGTAGAACCTGAAAATGTTGAAGAAAGTTGGGCAGCCGTTGCTCGAGTTGCTGCGCCTATAGTAAAAAAAGGCGTTGAAGCAGCTGCTATAAAGGCTGGAATGAATTTAGCTGATAAAGTAACAAAAACCCCGCCTGCAGAACCAATTGAAGAAGATAACGAAGAGGAAATTGAAGAAAATGTTCATTCGATTCCTACATTAGATGATTATTTATTGGAAGCTTCTAAATCTCTTCCTGGCGAATATCCAAACAAAGGAGATGAGTTTGAAATACTTGCTGAATTTTGGCCAGGAAATCCTTACAATCATTTATCATTAACAATTGGAACTCATACGCGAAATTTATCTGGAACTGATAAGTATGAATTTAAAATTGGCGATATAATTACATATGATAGAGACAATGGTTGGGATACTTCATTCTGGAAAACGCCGGACGGCCGAGAAGGACGAATCTATTCTCTTCCACGAAGTTTAGTTAAAGAAAAAATACTTAAAAAAGTAGGACCAAAATTTTATCGATAATTAGATTTAAGGGAACGTAAGTTCCCTTTTATTTTATTTGTTATACAGAAGATACATGTTACAATTAGTTTCCTAAGTTGTTATATTGATAGTGAATATATATATTTTATTAAACCAAAATAATGTTAATTATGAGTAAAAATTATGTTCCAAAAACTCTTACAGAGTTTATAACAGAATCACGATCAATACCTCTAAAACGTAAATATGGAGAAAGACCTGCCATTACAGCAGGGGCCAATGCTCCTATTCGTAATCAGGTTTTATCGTATGTTGCCGAGAGTGGCTCAGTATCAAAAATAGATCTTAAGAAATTTATTGTTGGGCTTAGAGAAGGTGGTTCAACGCCTGCAGCTGCTAATATGTTCATTAAAAGAAACGCTAAATACTTTGTAACAGAAAACAAAAATGGTGTTACTTATTTTAAACTTTCTGATTTAGGACAAAGATTAGTGAATCAATTTATTATTTCTCATGAAGGTAATGTATCAGAAGCTGTTAAAGAAGCAAGAACCAAAGTATCTGCAATTTTTAAATCAAGAAAACGCGGAAATATCTTGAATGAAGATGAAGAAACACCAGAATTTGAAGTTCCAGAAGATGAAGAATTTGAAGATATGGATAATGAAGGCCCTGCAGCTGAAATAGGTTTTGACGATGATAAAGAAGACTTTGACCTTGAACAAGATGAAGATGATCTTGAAAATGAAGATGAAACAATCGAAGAACTTAAAGATCGAGTAGCTAAGCTTGAAGCACAGCTTGCAGAACTTTTAGATCTTGAAAAAGAAGAACATCCAGAACTCAATGATGAAGATGAAGAAGACTACGATGAAGACGAAGAGTTCGATGATCTAGAAAATGAAGACATGGAAGACGAAGAGTTCGATGATACTGTTATAGACGAGGACGAATTTGAAAACATGGATGAAGTTGACAATTTTCAAACAAGAAAATATGATTTTAAAGATAAAGGACGTCCGGGTTTATATGATATGGATGAATCTATGAATGAAAATTGGGATGATGAAGATGACTATGGCGATGACTTATCTGAGTATGAATGGGAAGTAGGTTCAGCGTTATACACCCAACTAGAAGATAGCAATATTGAATTTGATGAAGACAATTTAGGTGATGCTCTTTATGACAAAATGGACTTTATACCACGTTGTATGAAGAAAGGCCTAAGTCCTTTAGACTGTGCACTTAAGCTAATGAAGGATAAAGAATTTATGTCACAGATAGTTGATGAAGATGACTTTTCAGAAAGCTTTAAAGGCAATAAAGTAAATACTTCTCGTATGAAAGCTATCATTGAAAATCTTAGAGTAAGAACCATTAATGAGGCAGCTGAAATTGATGATGAAGATGAATTAAAAGATGAAGACTTAGATTCTTTAGATTTAGATGATGAAACTCCAGAAACTGATGATGAAACTGCTACAACACTTGATGGCGATGAAGAAGTCGAAAAAGTTGAAATAACAGAATTTATTATTACTGTAGATGATGTGGACGTAGCTATCGAAGAATTGGCAAATCTTGGGGTAACTGCAGAAAGAGTTGAAGTTGAACCTAAGGAAGAAGAAGTTCCTGTGGATATTGATGAACCCGAAGATGATGAAAAGCCAGCTGAAGGAGAAGATGAAGATGATGAAATCGATGTTGACGTAGATCTTGATAAGGATACTTCTGAATCACTTAGAGCATTCATTAAAGCCAATTATCTTACTGAAGATGAAGAAGAAAAATCTGCCGAAGAAATTGGAACAAGTGATGAACTTGGATTAGGAGATCAGGGACAAGAAGCAACAGAACTTAATGATAAACCAACAGAAGACGAAGAATCTTTAGATGCAACAACCGAATTTGAAGAAAATAAAATTAAAGTTAAAGCTGAAGATTGGGACATTCTTAAAGGTTGGCTCGAAGAAAAAGGAGTAGACGTTAAAGAAATGTTCGGAGGCGATATTGAAACCGAAGAATTTGATAACGAAGATGATGCTAAAGATATTGTGCCTTCAAATAGTGAAATAAGTGATGATGAAATTGATTTTACGGGAATAGGTGATGATGACAAAACAAAGATTAAAGATGAAAAAACCGAGAAAACCAATGAATATATAAAATAAATTATTACTATGAAAGCAAAATTGGTTAAAGAATCTTTGAACGAAAGTATAATTGGTACAGAGGTTGAAATGACTGAAATGGAAATTGATACTGAGAATTTAACAGCTACTTTAATATTTGATCTTGATGGTTGGGATGATGAAGAAGCTGCATTGGCACAAATAGAAGCTTTTGCAGAAGGTACGCATGATCTAATAGATTATGATGAACTTGAGCATGTATTATTTAAACATGGTTATTATATAGATGAAACTAAAAGCTGGGAATTTGATGAAGACGTATTTCCTACAGTAACTATTTATATTAGACCTCGTTAAAAATTATAGGCTATATAATTAAATTAAAAGGGGCTTAACCGGCTCCTTTTGTTTTGAATATATAAATAAAATTATTATAATGGCTCTTAAGCGTGCATATATCTTTGATTTTGATGAAACATTGGTAACCACTAATGCAAGAATACATGTTTATAGAGATGGTGTTTATTCTTATTCAATGAATTCAAAAGAATACAATTTTTATCAACGTAAAAAAGGAGATTCTTTAGATTTTTCAGACTTTAATGATGCCAATCTTATTTTAACTGCCAAAAAATACAAAATGTGGCCAGTAATTTATAATATAAATAAAGCTGTTAAAGAAGACCGAAGTACATCTGCTATTTTTATTTTAACTGCCAGATCTCCAATAGTTAAATCTGCAATTTATGAATTTCTTAAGAAAAATGGAATAGACATAAATATTAACAATATTTTAACAATTGGGGATGATAATGCTTTAATAAACGTTTCAGAAGAAAAGAAAACGGTTCTTAGAAAATTGTCACAAAAATATGATGATATTATATTCTTCGATGATGATCCTAAGAATATTCAATTAGCCCAAGGCATTAAAAATGTTAGAACACGCTTAGTAGAAAATATTGGAACTCCAATGGCTACACTTACTAATGTCCCAGGAATGGGAAATGCTATTCCAGCTGGCCCAGGTACTATAGGTTCAGGAGATCTTTTTGGAACATCTTTTGACAAAAAACCATATACTCAATCAGTTAAAACTAAAAGAAAAAGAAGAAATAAAATAAGAGCTAAAACGGTTAAAGAATCAAACTTGAATCCGTATGATAAAATAGGAATAGCGATGGCAAAGAAAATGAAAGTTAAATTGCCGTTTCAAAAAATAAACAAAAAAGAAAATCAAAATGCTATGAAACAACAAAAACTTGAACATCAAATTATTACGTTAGACGAATTTACTAAAGAAATAAATGAACTCAAAGTACAAGATATAAATTAAAATAATTAATCCTATGAAAAATTTAGTTTACGAATCATTAGACGAACTTTATGAATCAAAGAAAGTTCCTAGAACTAAAAAAGGAAAACAAAGAAAATTCAAAAAAACCATGGGAGAATGGAAAGATGGTGAATTAAACATAGGAAAATCAGACAAAAAAGTTCCAAGAACTAAAGAAGGTCATAAACAAGCAATTGCAATTGCATTATCACAAACAGGACAATCAAAGAAAAAATAGCTTATCTTTAAAAACTTTCTTCGATTCTGTGATATAATTATCAAAATGTATTTATATGACAGACACAATTAAGTTTTTAAAGGTGCGTGATGTTAAATCGCCAAGTCGCGCAAATGAATATGATGCAGGAATAGATTTTTATGTTCCAGAATTTACTAAAGAATTTATAAAAGATCTAAGAGCAAAAAATTCTTATGTACTTTGTAATAAAGATGGTGACATTCAAATAACGGATAATATTCAAATAAATCCTCATCAAAAAATTTTAATTCCATCTGGTATTTATTGTCAAATGGCTTCCCCACACAGGGCATTAATAGCAGCGAATAAATCTGGGGTGGCTTCAAAGCTTGGATTAATTTTTGGCGCGCAAGTCGTAGATTCATCATATCAAGGTGAAATACATATAAATCTTATTAATACAACTGATTATCCTGTAATTATTACACCGGGTATGAAAATTATACAATTTCTTGAAATGCCTATTTATACTTCTAATATCGAGATATTTGAAAATATGCAACTAAAAGAGTTTTATGAAAAAGAAACAACTCGAGGGCCAGGAGGCTTTGGCAGCACTGATCATAAATAAAAAATAAACAATTAAAAAGAAAAAATCGTGAAAATTAATCTTAAACAAGTAGCAAAATTGGAAAAACAATTCTGCTACGAAAATCCGGTAGCATTTAATACGCTCCAAAAAATGATAGAGCTCGTTTTATCATATAATGATACTTCATATGCAACTGCACCAGATAATGTTAAATTAGCATTTATAACACTTAAAGAACTCGAAGTTATTACAGAACCAATGCCTGATGTAAAACAATTAAATTCTTAAAATATGAGAAGAACACGAGTTTATATCGCATCTCCTTATTCGTTTGGTAATAAAGAAGAACTCGTTAAAAAACAGTTTGAGATAGCATATCATTTATTGAAAATGGGCTTTAATCCTTATGCTCCTCTTTATAACCATTTCATACAAGAAACATATCCCGATGTTGATAGTAATTTTTCGTGGATTGAACTTGATAAAGAATGGCTTGAACTTTGTGATATATTAGTACGTTTTCATTTTAAAGATGAAAACGGCGTAGAAATTCCAAGCCAGGGAGCAGATGAAGAAGAAGCTCATGCAAAGGCGTTAGGAATTCATGTTTTTCATTTTGACAAAATCGAGGATATGGTTGAATACATGCAAATTATAGATTTTTATAAGTTGTAATGTAAGTTATAAAACTATTGATACGATAGTTATTTTAACAAAAGATTAATCTAAAGCGTTAATCTTTTGTTGTCTTGCTAAATATAAAACAAAAACTTATAATACAAGAAACTATAAATTAAATAACTTATAACTCTTGTTCATTTGATTAGTATTGCACTAATCAAATCTTTCTGAAACTTTGAAAGTTTCAAGTGGCGGATTATAATCGCCCATAAATTTTTGAAGTCTAAGCTTCATTAACTTTTATAACTTGATTACCCTTTAGTTGACCTCTAAGGGGCGTATAAAAGTTTTCTTTTATTATATATTAAAATTTTTAAAGAAAAATAGCTTTTATACGATATTATTTTAATTATAATTATTATAAAATATTATTAACTATTTAAATTATTTAATGTTAAAGTCATGTTAAATATTATTGTTCATTTCGATAATCGCGTCTTTCTTCAATAGTCATTGATAGCATGTCTGCACAATGAATTAAACGGACTAAAGGATTGTTTATAGCTTCATTATAAGCATAACTTTGAGGATTATTAGATACAACCACGCTTGGTTCTGTTGCTCCCATGTGCCAACGAATAGCCAATGCTTCTGCATCAGTGAGTCTAATAAATCTGGAAATAAGATAAAGACTTTTTTCTCCGTGTCCCAGAGGAAATGAATCATTGGCGCTATAGCCAATATAATCAACCCATTTATTATTTTCGTCTTTTTTCCATTTTTTCTCAAGACGATAAAAATTTGTTTTGCATACATCATGGAACAAAGCACAAAGTATAACCGATTCTCTCAATTCTTCTAACTCAGGTTTTTGTCTAACGATAAGATTAAAATTATGAAGAGCAAATCGAGCAACATTCATAGAATGTTCAAGAAGTCCTCCTTCATAATTGCCATGATATTGTGTAGATGCAGGTGCAGTAAAGAAATCTGTGTCTTCTTCAAGCCATTTTACAAGATCACTTACGCCTTCACGTTTTATAAATGTTAAGGCTTTGTTAAAACTTTCTCGTTGTTGTGTCATAATATTATGTTTTTTCGTATTAAGTCTAAGTCGGCAATAACTGTTTTGCTTTCGATATGATGGATAATTCGTATCAAATCTTTTTCATATCTCTTATTTGATGCGTAACGGTCACCCTTATAATCTGTAAATTGTTCCAATAGTTCTTCTTCAGTTTTATCCTTTAAGTAATTTTCTTGAAGTAATTGCAAATAAGGTTCTACAGATTCATTTGGGTGTTCATACTGATGTTTAATTTGCCCATTATCATAAGCGCCTACATTAAAAATGGAATTTGTGCGTCTAGCTAAACCACATTTTCCAAAATGAGATTCTAAATGAGCTTGTGCCAATATAAATTTCAAACTTATGTTATATGTATCACTTAAAGACACAATTAATTTAGCGCTTAATTGCGAACTATCATTATATGATACTATATAACTAGAGACAGCTTCTACTAATTCATAAGTTATTATGTCATAATATCGCTGTTGCTGTAATTGCTGATCCTCAGCGCTTTTAACGTCTATAGATCCTGTAGTAATACTTAATAAAAATAATCCAATAAATGTTAATAAGAATTTTCTTACTATCCTCGCCATGTCTTTTATTTTAGTTCAACATTAGTCTGAAAATAACGAGATACTGCCTCGTTTAATTTCAAACTCTTCTTCTTGAGCTTCATTATTTTTTGGTGTTCGAGAAACAAATTCTATGTCTTCTGATATAGTCGTTTCTTCATCATTAGTAATTTCCAATTTTGTACTTACAAAAGATTCGTCTTGTATCTCTTTTAAAAACATATATGAGATATCTTTAATTTGTCCAGATACAAGTTTTAATGTTTTAAATTCAAGAAGTTCTTCTTCGCTAATAATTCGCGCTATAAATTTTTTGTTAACTTCTTTAATTATTACATATTTTCCATGTTTAAGGCCTCGAGAATATTTTAAAATATCTCGAGAAAATACTCCGCCTCTGCCTTTACTCCATGTTTTAAATTGAGGCCCATATACGTTTGGAGGCAAAACTATTGTATGATGACCATCTATTATTGCAATCGCAAAATTATCAATAACATTAGGAATTAATTTTTCAATGTTAATGTCTTCGACCAAATACGTTGTTTCAATATCCAACTCAAATATTTTTTTATTTTTTTCCATACTATATGTCTTTTAAAAATTTATAAGCCACTAACTCAATTTCTTGTTGTGCCGTGATATATCGTTTGTTCTCAATTAAGAGTTTTATTTTTTCACACCATGTATCAGGCTCAATTTTTATGTCTTTTTGTGTTAAATATAAGTACACTCCACGTAAGTTATCACGTCTATATTCTTCTAAAACTTCTTTAACACGAGGTCCTTTCATTTTTGTTTTAAAATTTTTTCAAAATCCTGTAATTCTTTTATCATTTTATCGGGATAAAATTCAAGAGCATCGTAAATAGTTTTATAATCAAGTTTCATATATTTACAATATTCTTTAATTAATTCATTTGAAACATTCTGTTTTTTCTCTTTAATTTCTTGTGATCTTTTAACGCCTTTCGTATAAAGCCATTTAGGATAATAGCCTTTGTAAATATCTCTTAAAAATTTTTGCCAAAAATCTATAACTGCCGCTTGGTTTATTTTAAGTTGTTGAAGAACATTTGCTTGCATAGGAAAATTTATAGAGAACCTTCTTTGTATCATGAAAAAATGTTTTCTTTTTTCTCCATCGGTTACAGAATTATATTCTACGGGATTTTTAAATATCGTATCTATTAGCTCGAATAACTCCATTTATGAGTTTTTAAAATTATATATTCAACGTAAAGGATAAAAAGTAATTTTTATAATACATTAAATAAAAAGTTTCACTAAAAAAGTTAAAAAATTGTTAATTATTTATCGCAGTATTTAGGCATTTTCTCTATTCATTACTTTTAAAAAAGTGCTTTTCCGGCAATACGATCTATTTCTTTAAATATGCTTGCCTCATTTTCGTTTTTACGTTCACGAACATAACGGGTTCCTTCAAGTAAATTATACATATTTACATTTGAATAATTAACTCGAGGTTTAGCAAATTCTTCTTCTTTAAAATCGTTAAATGCTTCTACGATATCTTCAGGAAAAAAATGAAAGTCAAGAACAGCAAGTTTTATTTGTCGTTCTAGACGTGTTTTCATATCAAAAGCGATTTTTTGTTTAATAGTTTTTTCCAAGGCTTCTTTAACTTCATTGCTTCTTTCAAGAAGATCATTGTGATTTATAAGTTCGGATGACGATTGCTGAAGAGTATTATATGCCTTTTCAAATTTTGAATTTGTAACTCTTACTACAACATCTTTATCATTTAACCATGTATGAATAGCAGGGATATTATCCCCATCATCACCACAGAATATCTTACGAAGAGCAATCATACGCCCATCAACAACTTCTAACTTAGTACGTTCAGCTGTTATGATCTTTTTAAAGTCTTCTTTATCGACATTGATAGTACCCTTTAAATTCATAAAATCAACAGGGTCAACTGTATTTATCCATTCTTCAAATTCTGAGGAAGCATATAATTTTCGAGAAGCATTTTTTCCTTGCATAAAAGGATTAAAAACAGTTATAAATGCCGATTTATTATTGGGAAGATCATAAGCATATGCTTTAACAAGTTGACGAAGATCTTCATCACCTGATACTATAATGACGTGTTGCTGTTGATTAACACAAAGTTCATGTGACCAAAGAGCTGCAATATCATCTGCTTCAGCTAAAGGAATTTTTGAGATAATCATTCCATTCTTTTCCATTATTTCAGTGAATTCTTCAAGAGCATGATAAACATTATTCCAATTTATCATCTTGCTTTTAACACGATTACCCTTATATCCTTCATTTTCATCAATTTTTATTGATTTACGCCACGTTGATTCATCTTGAGCAAAGATAATACGAGACGGATTAATAAGCCTGATAATAAAAGCGATATCTGTTGCCATTTTACGCATTAACTGATCTATTTCAGTCTGAGAATCAAATGTATATTGTTTTGCACCATAGCCTCCAACAATAAATATTGATCTGTGCGCAATATTATTTAAGTCAAATATTAAATTTATCATTTTAGTAATTTTCTTATAATTTCTTGTTTTCTACCGCTTTGCTTTATTCCTTCATTAGGATGAGGCAAATGAACAAAATGATCTTCTTTTATCCATTCAGATAAATTAAGATCATCAATAACAACCCATGATTCAGGTTTAACACGATTAACGTGTTCAAGAATTTCCATAGCACGACATTCTTCAATTTCTTGAAAAGTTTTATAACATTCACCCCAATAATTAACTGTAACATCAATAGGAGCCACATCTATATGGGCCCATTCTTTAAATATTTCCTGAAGTTCTTTAAGCGAATAGTAAAGCTTCCAATCACTGGTTATTACAGGAACAGCTTGAGTTTCTTTTAAAATAAAATTATATACATCAACTGCTTTAGAATTAAAACGACATATCAACCCCCACTTTGATTGTTGTGGTTTAATCTCTGTCATTAAAGATAACACCAAATCAATATCTGTATATAAAATTCTCATATAACAAATATAATCAAAAAATTTGATTCTAAAAAATTTATAAGGATAAAAGTTTGTTAAAATTAATAGCTTTCGTCTATGAATCTTACTTCCTTGTTTAATTTTTTGCCGACATATTCAGCAACATCCCACACTGAATACCCAGCAAATAACTTAAAATGTTTTGATCTGGGATTCATGATACATGATAAGTCCCCGCTGTTGATCCAGATTATATCTCCGCTATAATCTTTTTCGAAATCGTCTAAAAATTCTAAACATTTTTTTAAATATTTTTCTTCAGACATTTTTTGTTTCATGGCTATTCGTTATTTATAATCATTTGTATTTTATAAACTAAAGATAACAATGTTATCATTTTATCAATTACAAAATTAAGTTGTTGCTGATGTTCTGCTGCTGCAATTATAATTAGTGGAACTTTGTTAAGTTTTTCTGGTGCATATTGCTTAATATATTCAATAAAGTCTCCGTTTATTGCAGCAACAGCTTCATCAATTCGACTTGCATATTCACCCACAATAAATTTATAATTTTCATATGCTTTATCTTTATTGTTTGTTAAGCAAAGTTTGTACAAATCTTCAAAATCAAAGTTAATATTAAAATTCTTTGAATTAAGTTCTGTTATTCCCTGAAGATAAAAACTTTGAAGTTTGTTCATAAGACTTCTCATATCCGGAAATTGGTTACGAACAAAACGATCAAGAATTTCTTCAGTATACGTAATTTTTGCAGCCTTAAGTATTAAAGCTACTCTTTTCTTGTATTCTTCTATTAAGTATATTTCTTCTTCATTATTTATTGCATCATATGATATGCAATTAAAACGTGATTGAATTGCTTCTGGAACTTTTTGAATGTAATTACAAGATGCAATAAACCTTGCAATATTAGAATATCTTTCCATGCTTGCCTTAAAAGCATTAAAGAATTCTGGAGTGGCTCCATCAATTTCATCAAGAATTATACACTTAAGTTTTTCTTTTCCACCCTCAAGAGATATGGTTGCACAAAACTTTCCTATTTTTTCTCTTAACGTATCAATGCCTCTTTCTTGGGAAGCATTAATATAAAGATTAGTGTAAGGTTTTGCTAAAATAAATAACGTACTGGTTTTACCAGTTCCTGCACTACCATACAATAAAAGATTTTGGACTAAACCCCTCGACAATTCATTTTTAATACGTGGAGGCGCAATTAATGATGCAAGATCTTTAGGACGAAACTTCTCCGTAAAAAGTTCATGTATTGGACTACTCATTTTATATTTTTTCTAATATGAGTGATATGATAAAAAGTTTTTTAAATAAATGTTAATTGTAATACGTAGTAGAAGTAGCCTGTATCTCTAGAATAGCATCATCTACGTAATAATCTATAAACTTATAATATCCTAGTGGATGACTATAAATATTTCTTTGGAGTCCTTTAAAGATTTGTTGAATATTTTCATGAACAAATTCTTCAAACTTTGGAAATTTTTGAGATAATTTTGAAATTTTCCATCTATCCATAAATTCCGAAGTTCCTGTAGTTGCGTATGGTCCGGCATGATCAGATTTAAGCGTTTTGTGTTCTGGTTTCGTTGATGCTAAAAATTTAACTACAGTTTCAACTGATAAATCGCCTTTAAGCGCTGCCGCTGCAGCTTTTTTACGGCCTTCCTCTTCATCTTTGCCCTTAATAAATGCTTTGAAATTTTCATTAGACTTCAAAGTCTTTATTATCAATTTTGGGAGAGCAACTGCTTCTTGATATGTTAACGTTTTTTCGTTCACATCAATAGCTTGAAACGAGGTATCTTGGAGATATTTTTTAGTATCAATACGATTTTTCCATAACTTTCGTTTATTTGGAAGATTTTTGTAATTTTGCATTCCGCCTTTAATGGGTTGATCTTTTATTATGACGGATGGAATTGCGTAATCTTTGTATTGACCAGATTGAAATACTCTTACAAAAGCCTGAGGATCTTTATAGTGGTATGGTGAAATTCTATATTTAAAAATCGGTTCTCTGCCGCCTACTGAAAATTCTACTAAGTCATTGCCGCCATAATCAAAAGGCGACCAATTTCTTTCGCAAAAAAATTTCGTCCCCTTCTCATTATAGAAAATAAGATATAATTTATCATTATAATGAGATTCTTCATACGTAAAAGCGGTTCCAGCTGTTTTCAAATATTCTATTAACCAGCCAACAACTTCATTCCAAATAAAGTCTTTATTTAACTTGATTTCATCCGGCGCTTTTTGAATTCCTCTTTCTTTACGTTGGCTTAAACTTTCAGCTACTAATTTCTTTTTCATCATGACATACTAATTTTATTTATATATCCTACTAGCATTGTACTTTAATTTCATTTCCATTATCAAGACGAACTGTGGCCAAACAATTCTCGTCCATCTTTATGAGAATGCCTTCAAACTCCTCTTTTTTAATGTTTGTCCATTTAACTCTTTCACCAATATTGCATGCGTAATCTAAAAAAGGAATTTTCTTTGTAGCTTTTCTTTCTTTTTTCATTTTTATAATTCTATTTTATTTAAAGCCATATCAATTCTTTTATCGTGCTCAAACGCCCAATCATATTTACGAATATCTTTTATATTTACCCATTTAACTTGAGCAACTTCATCATCAGTATATTTTTCAACTGCTAAAGGAAGTCCTTTATCTGTAAAATCGTATATGATACAATAATTCAGAGCTATATTCTGCCTATTTTCACGGGGTTCTGTCATTACATAAAAAGGATCCTTATTATGATCGTACGCTACATATTTCGAGTATTTGTCGATAAAGAAAGATGTTTCTTCGTATACTTCACGTCTTAGAGCATCCTAGCCATTCTCATCCCAATCAAGATACCCGCAAGGAACGACCCATTTTCCCGGTTCGTCTGGCATTTTATTTGAGCGTTTTTCGGCAAGAACAAGCATATCCTGTCCTACTATAGAAAATATAAATCCGACAACGGCCGGAGATCTTGATTCCCAAATTTCTCGATTACCTACTTTGTGAGGTATGTTTGGACGATTTTTAAAAACAGGCTTCATAACTTTTTTTTATTTATATATAAAAAGGGCGCAAGTGTTTTACGCCCTTTGAGTTAAACTTTGTAATAATGCTTGCGCATTTCAAGTAGTATAGTGTTAACATATTCAGTGTTAACTTTTTCAGGAAGAGTTGAAGCTTCAAATGCAGCGTCAAGACCTGCTATCATTGCTTCAGCTTCACGAAGAAGGTCTTCGTATTCGTATTCTCCGAGACGTATCTTCATGAGTTTTGCTCTTTCTTCTTCGGTTCTGCGAACACGAAGTTCACCTTTTGCAAGTTCATGAGCCATTGAAAGAAGGCGATACGTGTGCATCATATTTTTGCTATCGTAATTCTTACCATGAGCCTTGTTCATCTTGAAACGGTTAACGTTACGTTCCTTAAGCCACGTTTGATATTCTTTATATTTAGAACAATGACTTGAATATCCGTCTTTGTTAAAAGAAAGATAGCCTATAGGAAAAAGTCCCTTTGGTATAGATGTGAGTTGAACATCATTAGCTTTTTCTTCATCAGAAACTATTCCCCACTTCTCTTTTCCTTCTAGTTCTACTTCTATGGGCATTTGATACATTGCGTAAAGATCTTTTGCATGATCTATTGCTGCTAATCCTATTTGATCCTGTGTTAATCGTTTAGCAGTTGCAGGATTAACTAACTTTTCTTTTTTATGTTGATAATAATTATAATCTATTGCATTTTTAAGCCATGATTTAAGAGATTTTGAACCTCCTCCGACAAGGACATAACAAAAATCAAGAACAGTCTTACGGGTTATTTTGTTTTCTTCCCAATTCATTTTTTTATTGTATCCATGAGCCTTACGTATTTGCTCTATTGCATAACCGGCAAAAGTCCATCGAACACGTTTAGTAATAAACTGCTGATGCATATTCATAAGATCTCTGAAAATATCATCACAATAAATAATACAATCTTCGGGCATAGCTAACAACTCAAGTATATTTGGGTTATTTGCAGACATAAGTTGCATGAAACGCCCAAGCTCATAAAATGTTATGTCGTTTTTTTCATCAGAAACCTGATCAGTGAAACCATACTTAAGAACATCTTCAAGAGGTTGAACAAAAACTCCGCGGATGTCTTTATCTGATTCTGGTGTTGCGGTTCCATATGCATGGGATCCTGCGACAGTTTCAAATATTATGAGTTTTTTATCTCTAATTTCTTTTATAGTATAGGTCATTATTTATTTTTCTTTATATGTTTGATGCAAAAGATGATGAAAGATATTGTGATAACTATGGTCATAAGAATTATCGTGTAAAAAGTGATTTCTACAAAGGAAAGAAGAGTTTCCATTAAAGCACATTAAGAGTGTTAAGAACTTCCATGTAAGCTGTTATCTTTCCACGAATAAAATTTTTAAGCAAAACTTCATCTTCACCAAGAGAATTTAGTTCTTTAGTCATTTCTTCACGATTCTTAAGAATCGATTCTTTGATAAGACCCACAAGTTCATCATTAAGTCTTCCACTATATGTTTTTTCAAATTCAACCTTAGCAGCAATTGCTTCAGCTACAAGCTGAGGCTTAAAGTTTGATGAAGGATCCAATTGTCCTGCAAGTGCAGCTTGCAATGTTTCAATAATGATCTGTTTTGCTCTATTAATTTCCATATCATTTTAATTATAGAGTAAATATAAACAAAATTCTTGACAAAAAGAAATATTTTTAACAGATTTTTAACAAATTGTTCACTCAAGTATTAATCCTATGCCGGATATATTTTTTATCGAAAGTTTAATTTTATTATTTCTAAGTGTATTTCGTAGATTGGTAACATATACATCCATGCTACGTCCTGCAAAATAATCTGATTTGCGCCAAACCTTTTCAAGAATAACTTCTTTTTTAACAACTTGTCCGTAGTTTATTGCAAGCAATTCAATTATTCCTCCTGCTTTCACAGAAAGTTTAGTAACTTCTTTGCCTTTATGTAAAAGAATTCTACGAGTTGGGTCATATGAACATGGTCCAAATTCTATAATATCACCCATTTTTGCAGTTAACTTTTGAAGCTTTTCAAAGTTTTTTGTGTATGTATCGATATTTGAAACAACGTTTTTAACAAAAATTTCATAAGGATTTGTCATTGACATATAAATATCAACACCTTCAACGTTTAAAAATGTAAAAGGAGAAACAATAGCAATTACAGGAATGTAAGGATATTCCTTTTTAATAAATTCGACAGCCTTTTTGAAATAATATGTTTCACCAGCAAGAACAAAGGCTTCTACATCATCACATTTAATGTTTTCAAACAAAATTGCTTCTGTTTTTGCGTTTATGATTTGATACGATGTATTTTTATAAAAACGATAAAAAACATTGTATAAATCAGTGTTTTCTGTGTTGATAACAATTTTCATATGTACGTGTGTTTATAAAACAAATATAAACATTATTCTTGAAATAAAAAAATTTAATTAAAATTTAATATGTTAAAATTTTGTTAAAATCCTAAGTGTTTTCTTCTAACATATTCTATATCATAACTTGTATATGTTATTGGAATATCTGGTTTATTAAAAGGATGAAAATATGGCCATGTCATTCTCCATTGAGGGCCCCATTTTTCATAAAGATACTCAAAATTAATTAAATTAACATCATTAAGTTTTTTCTCTAATTCTGGCTCACTTTTTTTAGTTTGTTGTCCACTATCATAAGAAAAACCATCACCATGATAATATGGCAAATTTACACTTGCTATTTTTTTAATAGGGCGGTGTTTTAATCTCATGATATAATCCACATCCTCGCCGTATGCAGGTGTAATATTTTCATCAAATAGGCCATAGTCTCTTATAACCCAATCTCTAATAAGAAATAAATCATAACCACCATCATTAAAATCTCCTCCACTTCCGTGAATCATTCCAACTTCTGAATCCTCTGCTAGTCTTGCCATCTCTTGAAGAAACCCCGGTGTAAATGCAATATCATGATTGGAAATAATCCAATACGGGGCATTTACATATGATTTAATTATAAGGTTCCATGCACCTGGACATCCTATATTTGATGGCATATGTGTTACATGTTGTTGTTTAATAAAAGGATGGGGTCGTGCAATAATTTCGTCTAATTCTTTAGTTATTTGTCCACGCCCATTATTATTAAATACAACAAAATTGTCCACAGGATAATCAATACTATCAATTAAGCGAGTAATCCAATGTGGAGAATTAACTATAGCAGTGCCAATAACAGGAATAGGATTCATTTCGTATTTTCAAATTTCATTTTTTCATTTTCTTCTTTAATTATTTTTGGAAGAGAAACAATCACATAAACGAAAAAGAAAATACACAAAACAAAGGCAATTATATATTTCTTTTTCATTTATGATTTTATTTTATTATATTATGTTTTTGTTTAACTTGCTCAATATGCTTGCATTTTCTATGAAAACCATAGCCTACACAAGTACAACTCCAATAATTTGAATGAAAAGAAACAGTATATTCTTCACCGGTTCTCTGTGAAATAACCTTTTCTTCAATATCATTATTACTGAATTTTTCGTTTGGTTTATCGCCATAAGTAAGACGTTCCCAACGATCTTGAACTTCTTTAAGAGTTGTACCAGTTGTAACAACGTGCCACCCCGGAATAACATAAGTAATTCCATTAAAGGTTGCAAGTGCAGGGCATTCAAGTGAACGAAACTTTATATGTGCAGGCAACATAATAATGATTTTCAAAATAACCCAAACATTGGACTTGCTTTTTCAATAAGTTCCCTGATTTTAGGACACGATATAAATTTTTCTCCAAGTTCAAGAGATTTGAATACGAGAGGAGAACAACAATCATCTAATGCTACTACATTAATTTGATCTCCTTGTGTAATTACTTGGTATTTACGTTCATCGTAATCTTCCCAATCAGGCGTCCAATCACCGTTATAAGCATTTCTAAGCTGAAAAAGTTGAGCTAAAGCTATGCTTGCCTCGGCCTCTTTATAAGTAGGCCAAATGTTCATGTTTTGAGGAATTATGCGAGATGGTTCTGCGCATCCTATTGATGAATTAGCTTCTGTATAATATCCTTCAATACTTTTCAAATCCTCCCAGCATTCAGGAAGTTTTTCTTCGATAATAGGTTTAAACACTATTCTTTCGAAAGTTGATTTTTCTTTATCGATCTCATAACCTTTGGGTACATCGATTTTAATTGATTTTTCCATTTCTTTTTTATTTAATTAATTAAACACTATAATTCTTGTTTCATCATCAGTAGAAAATGTACAACTAATAATTTGATGATCTTTATCATACACGATTATCATGTTTTCCCGTTTTAGTCATTAAAAATTAAAAATCTTATTCCATCGGTTGTAGAAAATATCCAATTAACAATTTCGTGATTTTCGTCCCATTCAGTATTCATGTACTTAAAAATGCGAGAATGCCCATTTTCCTCAATAGTAAGCTTAAATACCTTAGGTATGTTAGGAACGCCAGCACAACTAAGATCAGAAGCTTCACATGAAAACATTCTACGTTCTTTACAAAAACCAAGGAGTCCTTTAGTTTTAGAATTTTCTTCGTGTATAGAAGAGTTTTTGTGATTATAGATGATGTTTATCATAGCTTTTTATTTTATTTATTTTCAATATAAAATATAATCAAAATTTTTGATACATAAAAACGTTTTAAAAAATTTTTAACAGAACAGAGAAAATTTTCCTGCGTGGGGTAGATCGTCATGAATGTATTACGCAGGAAAATTCTTTATCTTACTCGTGTAACAAGTGTATGTCTATCAAACTTTACATTGTACATAGTGTAATTTTCACTAATGTTAAAAAGTTTAAGTTCTTTAAGATTTTCATCAATCTGTTTCACCTGTACAAGGTGTTTTTTACTATTAAAATATATGCCATTTAATACGAGGTCTTTGGCATTAATTATAGGTGTTTCTGTTTTTACTTTTGATTCTTTCATATTGCTTAAAGTTGTATATCAAAACGAACATTCATTTTATTTACAGTTTCTTCGGGAACATTGTGAATTGACTTATTACCATGACAGTTTTCAACGATAACAGAAAAAACTGTATAGCCATGCTTATCAGCAATTTCAAAATAAGGCTTCATTTCTTTTTTAGTCGTAAAAGTGTTAGCCACAATAATTCTTTTAGCACCCCAGCGCATGTAACGTTCAGTGTTATTTAAACAATATTTGTGCGCCTTATCTAAAAGACTTGCGTCAAATTTATATTCTCCGTCGACCATAAAATAATCATCAGCGGAAAGAACCATGCTTGGTTCTGATTCAATAATATGCGCAAAAGTGGTTTTTCCTGCACCAGGTAAGCCTCTTACAAGTATAAGTACCTTTTCCATTATTTGTTTTTTTATATCGGGTTTATTTTTTTTGCGCAATAGCAATTGCTAAAATTTCATTTAGTTCAGTCATTAGTTCAAGAAAACTTTTGGCCTCTGAGAAAATAGTATAACGACCATTTTCTCCTTTAGTAAGCAAAACATATTCTGGACCATTTTCGTCAATAAAATAAAGTTCTTTAAGTTTTTTATCAATTGACTTAGTCTTATCTGTGTCTTTTGTTTTCATGATACTTATTTTTAATTTAGTTTTATCTTTCAAGACAAATATAATCAAAAATTTTGATTCGAGAAAATTTTTTAATAAATTTTTTAAAAATATTTTTTCTTAGTATCTTTAAACATATAATTTATTCTTTTTGATATATTTAATGATATTTTCGGGAACATATTTTTTAATCGGCTCTTCTTTTTTAATAGCTTCTCTCACTATTGTAGAAGAAAATTCCTTTTCCTGTTTTAAATGTTTTACAAATATATGAGGTTCAAATAAACACCATATCGTATCTTCTTTTAATTCTTGTCCTTTTCTTTCAAACACAATAAATGGGACTTTTTCTAAAAGTTGTTCATAATTAATCCATTTATGAATTACGTTTGCATTATCTGAACCTATAACCATAAAGAATTCTTTTTTCTTACGAAATTCTTTACGCAAAACAATAAATAAATTTAATGTGCTACTGTCCAAATCATGGATGTATTGATAATCAGAAACTTTAATACGTTCATCATTAACTAATAACTTACACATATTAAATCTATGTTGAAATTCTGTCATATTCTTAGGAAAAGTATGCCTATACGCAGGCATAAGCCACACTTCATCAAATCCCATACGTTGTATTAGATAATTGGCAATGCTAAGATGTCCAAACGTTGGTGGATCAAATGCTCCACCAAAAATGGCTATTCGTTCAGGTTGTTTATTCTTCATACTTTAAACGCTGAAAATATAATTCAGGCTTAATTATCTCTTTATAGCTTGGAGGTGAATTTGTTACAAGTATTTTAATACCTTCTTTTATCCCATGTTCATCAAGAAAGTCTTTTAAGAAATACACAGAATAATGATACATAGAGTTTATATAGTTATCAGTATTAACAAGTTCTGCTTCTGTCTTAGGAATTCGTATATTTTCTAATGGTGAACTTTCATTTAAATAATAGACAACATACTCACATATTCCTTCTTCTATAAATATTGATCCAAATTTTAGTCCTAAATCAGGATATACTTGTACAAAAGAATATTCTGAAGAAACGGGTTTATTTTGATTTTTAAGCACAGTTACTTCCTGATTAAAATACGCATGTGTTAATTCATGAAATATAACTGCTTTTACTGTTCTGTCTAAATACGTTGTCATTCGTTGTTTAGATTTAGGCATTTTCCTAAATTCATATGCAATGTATCTTTCTTCGTTTGTTATAACAATTTGATCAGGTGGAAAAAATTCACCCATTACAAAATTATCAGATGTTTTAGATAAATTACTAGTGTATATGTGAACATCATATAACGTATCTATTCTATGTTCATACTCTGCAATCACCATATCTTGAACTTCTTTTACAAACATGTCTATGCCCCACGATGAAGGTTGTTTTTTACTGTTATAATAAGGATCATCATTAACACCAAGATTAAATGAAGTAAATAAAAAAACTATGAGAGTTAACATAAAATATTTCATGAAACAAATATATAATTTTTCTTGAAATAAAAAATATTTCTTGAAATATTTATACTATTTTAAAATTCGTGGGTGTAACGAACATGTCGCGTGTCGTCGTGTCGTGCGGGAAGAATCTTGAACAGTACTAGACTAGTATATACTCTAGAAAAAAATCCATATTCCAAAAACTTAGGAACCAAAGATTATATGGTTGCGTTGAAAAAAGTTTCGTCCTTTATGTTAAAGTTTTGTTAAATTTTTTGAAAATAAATATAGAAATAATTTTTTAATTCGACTATTTTTATTATATTTGTCAAAATTAAAATTACAATGAATAAGATTTTTAAAATAGCACAAACAGTTAATCGTCAACGTGCAGTTGAACAGGGATTTTATGATGGACGCTTTAGAACTCGAGTTGTGCCTAATAAGAAAAAGAATGCTTATTTGAAACTTCGTAAGTCAAAAAAGATAGAATTTTAAAATAAATAAATCATGAAAAATAAAGAAAAATTGACTTTTAAAAGATGGAATCAACTTACTAAAACTGAAAAAGTAATTGCTAAATCGAAATTGAGGTCTTTTCAAAAAGGAGATGACTGTGAATACGGCTTTAATAGTAAGGGAGAAATCGTAAAAGTTTTAGATTGTAAAGTACTTATGAACATATTCGGAATTTAAGATAATGGAAAAAACACTTATATTTAAAAAGCTTAACGGCGAAATTGTTGAAAACGTAGAAAAGTACGTAAAAGATTGGATTAAAGAAAATCCTTATGGCCAAGTTATTATTGGCTGCGATTCTCAGATACATGGACGTAGAATCAAATATTCTGTAGCTATTGTTATGCATTATGTTGATCGTATGGGTATAGGACATGGTGGTCATGTTCTTGTATCTGATATCTGGGCTAAGAGAAAATCGGGAGGAACTCCTCTTGAAGAAATGCCCTCAAAGCTTTGGGGTGAAGCCGAATACACTCTTTTAGCTGCACAAATGGTTGATGGTCACGATGAAACTTTTAAGAAAAGAATCATGCTTCATCTTGATTTTAGCAATGAAACTAAAAACAAATCTAATATAATGTTTGCAGCAGGTATCGGATATCTTCAGGGTATGGGTTATAATGCAGAAGGAAAGCCTCATGCATATGTTGCAACGCATACTGCTGATGCACTTTGTAGATAAATAAAAGAGGATAAGCTTATCCTCTTTTTGATATTTTAGAATAATGATTCAAGTTCCTTTATATTTTCACGATAGAACGCAATTTTCAATAGGATATGAGCGTGTTGTCCATGGAGGCAGAGGTGATTATGTTGAATTGATGAAGGAACAAATCATTGTCCCTTTAAAACCAAAATTCAATATGACTCTTCCTGAAAAATAGATGAACATACGATGAATAAATACAATAAAAAGGGCTATGAAAAAGTTTTTTGCCTGTTTTATTGTATTTTTATTGTTGTTAACGTCTTGTAATAAATTTATTGTTGAGAACATATATCAACAAAGATATGATAAGGAAGATGTTGCAATGGTTGATGTGTATACGCATCTTTGCTATTATGATATAGATTCAATTTATATGGATCTTTGGATTCCAAATTACATGCTTACTGATACAACTGAAATAGAACAAAAAAGCATTAGAAAACCCATAAATAAAAAATCAGAATATCAATTTACATTTTCCCGATATGCATATCCTTCAGAATTATTTTATACGTTTCTGATACGATTCATTGGCAGAGAAAAAGACAAGATAAAAGAGCCTAAGTCCGATAAAATTTTTGAATAAAAATAGTTCTGAAATTTTTTATTTCAGGATTTTTTGTTATATTTGTATATCAAAGAATAAAAAATATTTTATGATGTCTTTAGATAAAAAACTACAAAATACTGAGAACGAGTTGGTTGAACTTTATTTTTATCTTAAAGAAATAGTTGATGATATGTATAACTCGTATCCTCCTGGTCATTCCGCTCGTCCCGATTGTCGTTATTTAGATAACCAATTAAACATACTGAAAAACCTTATCTGTAATTATTTTGGGTATATGCATTTAGGAGATTCAATAGTAAAAAATCCTGAGTATCAAAAATCATCGTATTCTTTAATGAAAGCAATGAAAATTGCAGAGAAATATAGAAAATGAACTATCTTGTAACATACGAAGATGCATTAAGAATTTGCGAAGCATATAAGAATTTCAATTTTTATAAGACTGAAACTCTTATTAACAACTATAAAGCGGTTACATTTAACTATTTTATATGCGATTACGATATGTTTGCAAATCCTCTTAAGGATGATTCGGGCATAAATGCATTTGATATACTAAAAATAAAGCAAAAGATATGTGTGGTGTGTGAATATATAAAATAAAAATGATTTTAACCAAAACTATTACCCTAACATTACATGGAAATTATAAAAAATATGTAGAAAAAGGCTATATAGAAGCAAAACGAGGAAGTACTATTACAATTTTAGTAAAAGACCTTCCTATTAATAGTCATATAAATATTTTAATTAAATGTGACAAATGCGGTAATGAAAAAATGTATCGTTATCAAGCGTATAATTGGTATACAAAAAATCAAACTATACCATATTACTGTAATAAATGTAATGGAGATAGACGAAAACAATTATTTAAAGAAAAGTATGGCGTAGAAAATCCTTTCCAATCTGAAGAAATTAAAAAAAAGATAAAACAGATAAAAAGGGAAAGGTATGGTGATGAAAATTTTCATAATACAGAAAAAACACAAAAAACTAATTTAGAAAAATACGGTGTAAAGACGCCTTGTAAAAATATAAGTATTAAAGAAAAAATGAAAAAAACTATAAGTTTAAAATCTAATGTTGAAAAAGAATTAATTAAAGAAAAAAGAAAAGAAACGAATTTACAAAAATATGGAGTTGAAAACGTAAATCAATTAAATGTAGTTCAAGAAAAGAGTAAACAAACAAATTTACAAAAATATGGAGCGGAGTTTCCTATTCAAAACAAAGAAATTTTTGAAAAATCACAAAAAACAGGTTTTAAATTAAAAAGATATAAAAACACGAATATTTATTATAGAGGTTCTTTTGAATTAGATTTCTTAGAAAAATTTTACTCATTATACCCAACTATTGAAAACGCACCATCTATACGATATAAATTTAAGAAAAAAAATAAAATTTATTATCCAGATTTTTATATCCCATCACTAAATCTTATAATTGAGTGTAAAAATTCTTATTTAGCTAAAAAAGATAAAAGGCAATTAGACGCAAAAAAACGTGCTACTATTATAAAAGGTTTTAATTATATTATGATTATTGATAAAAATTACCATGAATTATATTCCTACATATAAACAAGCAATAGATTTATGTAATAAACCAAACTCGTGTTTTTATGAAACTAAATTTATTTTAAGTGATTATAAAATATCTACATTTAATTATAGATTAGCATCTGAGCGTGATTTTAATGAGCCCGGTTCTCTTGAGTTAAGAGGAATTACCTTTGTATTCAATGAAGATGGAACTCTTTTCAAAAGATTTTTTATGTTAAAGAAGTTTTTTAATGTTAATCAGGTTGCAGAAACACAGTTTAATGTATTAAAAGACAAGAAAATTAAAAATGTAACAATGAAAGAAGACGGTTCTCTTATTGCTTTTATGCAATTGCCAGATGGAACTGTTTTCGCAAAGACTCAGGCTGGTTTTATGAATGAACAGTCAAAAGCTGCTTTGAAAATATATGAAGACAATGTTCACATTAAAGGATTTGTAGATTCTAGTCTTGAACAAAATTTTACTCCTTTGTTTGAATATGTTGCATATGATAATCGTATTGTTTTAAAGTATTCAGGTCGCAGTCTTCGTTTCATTGGCGTTAGAAATAACGATAACGGAGGTTATTATTCTGCTGCAGATTTTAAGGAATTGCCCGAAATTGAATCAGTAAAGACAATGAATTTTAATTCATTAGAAGATATCGATAAACTTATGAAAACTGCTGAGAATATTGAAGGAGTTGTAGTTGAGTTTGAAGATGGACAGCTTGTGAAATGGAAAACTGCATGGTATTTTAAGATGCATGGCATTCGTACTATGCATATATTTCGTGAAGATTTTGTAATTGACGCATATTTGACTCAGAAACTTGATGATGCTACTCAAGAGTTAAATATGACTGATGACGCAGATGCATTTAAGTTTATTGATACTGTTAAAAGCGCAGTTAATAATTGGTCGAATTATATCGAGGAAAATGTTGATGAATTAGTTAACGAATACAATTCTTCGTTTTACTTTGGCAATTGGGCTAAATTTGCAACTGATAAGCATAAGTCAAAGTTTTTTGGGTTGGCAAAAATTAAAATAGAACAATCTGAAAATTATAAGAAGAAGAAAATAGATTACATGCTTTCAAAAACATATCGTTTAAATGATGCTAAAAATATAGTAGAAAAATTTAAAATTTAAAAATCATGACACACGTAGTTTTCTTTATTACTGCAGGATCACTTCTTCTTATCTTACTTGGATCAATTATTTTTATATTGTTAAGTAAGAATTATTTCTGGACTGGACCTTTTACCGTAATAATGTTTTCTTTATTAGTGATAGGGCTTGGATTAATGCCAGCAACAGTACCTTCTCCTGATAGAGTAACATTGACACCACTTGATAAAAATGAATATATTGCAGAAAAGATGAGCGTAGGATTATTAGTTATATATGATAAATACTATGCAATAGTGCCTGAACATAAAATAGTGGATAGCTTTAATGATTCTACGGAAGTTGTTTTAAAAGAACAGACTTCATATTATAAAACTCCTTCAAGTCTACGAAGATATTTGGAAATAGATGGGAAAATTTATCCTTTGATAGAAATTTATAAATGAAAGTTTTAGTTTTAAGCAAAAGAGAATTTGATAAAATGATGGATTACACATTTGTCAATGATGATAATGTCGAAGAAAAAGACATTATGATTATATCAGTGTGTTCTCCTCCTGATGATAATAGGCATTCTTTTAAATCTCAAAAAAACAGAGAATTGTGGTTTAAAAGAGAACACCCTAATGTTAAAATAATGTATTTTGGAGATTATGGCGAACATCATTTGGATAAAGTCGAATATTTGTTTACCAATGAACAGGCTAAAGAACTTTATGAATTCATTAAAATAAATAAAGATAAAAGTAGAGCCATTATTCATTGTGGGGCAGGAATATCTCGTTCTGGTGCAATTGGAGTTTTTATTCATTCTCTTTATGGAAATAATTCTCCTGAAATGACGTATGAAGAATTTAAGAGAAAAAATCCTCGTATCTTACCTAATTCATATGTTCTTAGGCTTCTCAATAGACAACTTAGAAATGATCAATCGGTATGAGAGCAAAAATGATAAAATTAAACATACATAGTTCATTTGAAGATTTTTGTGATAATGCTCCTGAAGAACTTCAATGTTATGTTGATAGATGTGCCCAAACTCCTCAGAGTGCCACATGGCATCCAGAAGGAGATGTTAAAACACATACTCGCATAGTTTTTAACAGAGCAAAGAAAAGCAAAAATTTTAACCTTATGATAGCTGCTTTTTTTCATGATTTAGGAAAAGCAGATGTTACTCGTAAACATCCTTTTAAACCTGATGCTTGGTCTGCATACGGACATGAATATGTTTCGGCAAAACTTGTAGAAAAATACAGGGATTGGATAGAAGAAATAGGAGGTGATTTTGAAATTGTGTTCTATATTGTTAAAGAACACATGCGAGCTAAATTGATTGATAATATGCGCCCAAGCAAAAGAGCTGCTGTAATTTCTCATCCGTATTATTCACTTATGCAAATATTTAATGAATGCGATAACATGCAAACATTGACATTAGATGAAATTGACTGATGATCAAATGAAATTATTTTTTAGTCATGTTGGTGCTGGGCCCATTGACAAAGCAAAAATTGTTGTGTTTGGTAATGAAATGGGAACAGCAGCAGGCAAAGGAAGCACTGAGAAAACAATAGAATCGCTTATAGATGATTGGAGTAAACGCAAAATTTTGCATGTAGGAGAAGGGTTTGTTGCATTAGATGTAGGAACTTTACCAGTTAATAGCATATTCTTACGTTGTATAAGTCGAATGGCCTTGGCAATACGTTATAATGAACCGAGATTCTTTGATAAATTGTCTAATGAAGGTAATGTATTTCTGAATAAGTACATTTTAGAGGAACTTTATCGTACAGATGTAGCAGTTTTAAATTTAAAGCCTCTACCCAAAGGCACTGGAAAACACTGGAGTTACGAAAATATTGGAGAAAAGGAATATTATAACTTATTTAATTTTGTTCACCAGAAAGTCCCGGAAAGCACCTGGAAGAATTTTAGGGTTAACATATTAAAGGAAGCATTCCAGTTAGCTAAAAATTCATTAATTTTAGGTTCAGGTGATAGGCATAACAAAAAAGAATTTTTAAAAATTGTTTATCCGGGTATTGAATTTGAATCCAAGACATTAGATGGTAATGTTCAAATATATGTTTCAAATTATCCTCGAGTTATTCTTTCTAACTACTATAGTTCATACAGAGGATTGGGTCTAAAGGGATTAAAAACGATATTCTACTATATTCAGGAAAATTATCTTTAATTTTTATTTTCTCTTATAATTTTAGGCAGGGACAACATAAGGGTTGTCCCTTTGTTGTTTTTAGACGATTGTCTTTTATTTTTATTGATACATTCGAAAGAATATATAAATAAAATTAAAGGACATAGATGCAATTTTCGAATTTCTCCCGTGAACAACAAGGTTTAATAATCACATTATATAATTCGACTCCACTTGAAAACGTTAAGTCTATAAAATATTATTCAGACAACGCTACAGGTAATTTTACGAAAAAAGAATTTCGTTGGTCGTTTAATAATGAGTATTGGTCTGCGTGGGAAACATTAACTCAGAGTGCTTTTTCCAGAATACAAACTCACAATAATTACTATTTATTTTTTCAGATACGTTATGTAGGTGTTAATGAGTCTGCAAATGTTACTTCATTTACAGTAAATTATATAGAACGTGATTTTGTTCCAGAAGTTATTAATCCTTGGCATGTACATGATGATATTAAGAATGTTGATCCTTCAGCAGTTCTCATTAATGATATTTATCGTGTATATCAGTATCAAACAGTATATGATGCAAGTTTATTAAACGGCTATCCCGGTTCATGGTATTTAGATAGGTCTCATCATTATGGGACACAGCCTATTTCTTCTATAATTGGTTTAAAGAGAGCTTTGGATGATTTACAATCAGCCGCCGGAGTAACACAATATTATGTCGATGGAAGCTTAGCTCTTAGAGATGCATCTATAGACTTTTTATTTTTGTGGAATGCACAACAAGATGTTGATATATCTGTATTACAATTAGGAAAACAAGACATAATCCCCGATGGGTATTATCTTAAAGAAACTTCTTTAGGTAGTGATTTTCAATGGGACGTAAACGGGCAATTGGAATTAAGTGCTAGTGCTCAAGGAATTCAAGGGATTCAAGGAGAGGCTGGGTATATTGGAGCAGATGGTGCTCAGGGAATACAGGGAATACAGGGAATAGCCGGATATATTGGGGCAGATGGTGCTCAAGGAATTCAAGGTATCCAAGGAGTCCAAGGTTCTCAAGGAATTCAAGGAACAGCCGGTTATGTTGGTGCAGATGGTGTTCAAGGAATTCAAGGAATAACAGGATCCCAGGGAACTGCAGGCACACAAGGAATTCAAGGTATCACAG
>Ga0302243_1000480_pt1 | contig 35719 bp, 28 predicted proteins | sample AAG_UR_Met_MG_FD_193514 | JGI IMG/M metagenome (GOLD analysis project Ga0302243, IMG submission 193514) | Enriched activated sludge microbial communities from anaerobic digester in WTTP, New Holstein, Wisconsin, United States - AAG_UR_Met | ecosystem: Engineered > Bioreactor > Anaerobic >... | reverse complement strand
CATACAAAGTCTGCAGGCACCGTAAGTGCTGAGCTCAGAATGATAACAGAAAGTAGGGAGTTCTATATTTGCTTTTCTGATAACTTCCAAAAGGTTTTTCTCATTATCAAAACTGAATTTTTTACCGTTTATCGTTAATATTTTTTCCATTATTTTATCCTCTCTTAATCGCCCCGAATTTACATGTCGCAACGCAAACGCCGCACTTTACGCATGTTTTCTGATCAATAATATGCTTTTCTTTTAAAGCGCCTTTAATTGCTCCGACCGGGCATTTTCTGGCGCAAGCAGTACAGCCTATACATTTATCTTGATCAATCGTTATATTAATTAAACTCGTACAACTCTGAGAAGGACATCTTTTTTCTTTAACATGGGCGTCATATTCGTGTCTGAAATATTTTAATGTTGACAAAACAGGGTTTGGAGCCGTTTTACCGAGACCGCACAAAGAGCCTACTCTTACCGTATGGGCTAATTTTTCAAGTAATGGAATTGTTTCTTCCGTTGCTCTTCCTTCCGTTATATCTTCAAGCATAAGAAGCATTTGTCTTGTTCCTTCTCTGCACAAAACACATTTGCCGCATGATTCATGCTGGGTGAACTGCATAAAAAACTTTGCTACGTTTACCATACAAGTCGTCTGGTTCATAACTACAAGTCCGCCTGAACCGACCATAGCGCCTACTTTTCTTAAAGAATCAAAATCCAAAGGCAGATCCAAATGCTCCGCAGTCAAACAGCCTCCGGAAGGGCCTCCGATTTGTACGGCTTTAAATGCTCCTTCGACTACGTTTCCCGTATCGTCTGTTACTCCGCCGGCTATATCAAATATTATCTGTCTTAAAGTCGTTCCGAAAGGAACTTCAATCAAGCCTGTATTTTTAACGTGTCCTGTCAAAGCAAAAGTTTTTGTCCCTGTTGAAGTCGGAACTCCGAGACTTTTAAAAGTGTCCGCTCCGTCTTTTATAATTAAAGGAACCGTAGCAAGAGTTTCAACGTTGTTTATAACCGTAGGTTTTCCCCACAAACCGCTTTGCGCAGGAAAAGGAGGCTTAGGCGTAGGCATTCCTCTCTTGCCTTCGACTGAAGCTATCAACGCCGTTTCTTCACCGCACACAAAAGCGCCGGCGCCTTCCATAACATGCAAATCAAAACTGTGGTCTGATCCGAAAAGATTTTTACCTAAAACTCCGATTTCATTTGCTTTTTTGATTGCATTCTTCATTCTCTCAACTGCAAGATGATATTCCGTTCTTACATAAACGTACCCTTCATCCGCGCCGATTGCTTTTGCGGCTATAATCATACCTTCTATAACACTGTGAGGATTTCCTTCAAGAACGCTTCTGTCCATAAACGCTCCAGGATCTCCTTCGTCTCCGTTACAAATAACATATTTCTTAGGACCCGGCTGGACTCTGGTTAATTCCCACTTTCTTCCTGTAGGAAATCCGCCTCCGCCTCTTCCTCTTAAACCTGAATCTAAAATTTCTTTGCAGATATCTTCGGCTGACATTTCAAGACAGGCTTTTTTTGCCGCATAATATCCGCCGATGCTTATATATTCTTCAATATCTTCTGCGGCAATTCTTCCGCATTGTTTTATAACGTGTCTGTGCTGTTTTTTGTAAAAAGGAATTTCATTAGGCCCTTTATAAACGGAACCGTTTTCACTGTAACACAATCTTTCTACGACTTCGCCGCCGATAATGCTTTTTTCCAATATTTCCTTAACGTCTTCAACTTTAACTTTTGTATACAAAATATCTTCGGGAAGCACGGAAACCAAAGGTCCCATCTGGCAAAATCCCTGACAGCCGCTTTGAGAAACAAGCATTCCTTTGCTTTCTTCTTTTAATTCAACGCATACTTCTATGTTTAATTCTTTAGCCGTTTTTAAAAAAGCGTCATAAACTTTCAAAGCTCCGTTTGCAACGCATCCGGTTCCGGCGCAAAGAATTATTCTTTTGTTTATTTTTTTTGACGCATCTTTTACTTTAGCTGATATTTTATCCAAATCGGTATTCATTATTTTTCCTCCTGTTTCATAATATCGTCAATAAGCTTTGAGACTTTTTCAGGGGTAACCTGACCGTGAACATCGTTGTCTATAACCATAACAGGAGCAAGCCCGCATGCGCCCAAACATGATACCGTTTCTATAGTAAACAACATATCTTTTGTAGTCATTTCCGATGCGCCGAGCTTTAATTTTGTTTTTATGGCATCAATCAAAAGCGTTGACTTTTTAACGTGGCATGCCGTTCCGTCGCATACTTTAATGATATGTTTACCCTTAGGTTTCAGCGTGAAATGTGAAAAAAATGTTGCCACGCCGTATACTCTTGCAGGAGAAATGTTCAGTGATGAAGCTATAAAAGCCAGCATTTCCTCCGGAAGATATCTGTAAACATCCTGCACCGCCTGTAAGATAGGGATAAGTTTTGCTTTATCTTTGCCGTTCTCTTCCAAGATCTGACAAACCCTATCAAACTTCCCGTAATTTTCCATCTTCATTTCTCCTTACTTCAAATCTCTTTTTATTTGTTCATCTATTTTTTTAGAAAGCACCGCAAGAGAAGACGCTAAATTCTCGTGCTGCACGACAACGTCTTTAGGAACATTTATTTTTACGGGAGCAAAATTCCAAATAGCTTTTATACCCGCTGCAACCATTCTGTCGGTAAGCGCCTGCGCGCATGAGGCAGGAACGGTTAATATGCCTATTTGTATTTTCATTCTGGAAACCATTTCTTCAAGCTTGTCAATTGAAAATACTTTTTTGAAATTTATAAATTTATCAATTTTATCCTGGCTGTTATCAAAAGCGGCAACTATTTCAAGTCCGAATTCCTTAAAGCCGTGATATCCCAAAAGAGCATACCCCAAATGCCCGGCGCCGATTAAAACGGCTTCGTTTTTTGTATGAAAACACAAAAAATTTTCTATATGGGCAATCAAATCTTTTAATTCATAACCTATTTTAGGTTTACCTTCCACCCCGGTAAATTCTATATCTTTTCTTACCTGAATAGGACTAAAGCTAAGCCAGTTTGCAATCTGTGTGCAGGAAACGCAAACAACGCCTTCACTTTCCAACTGCTTTAAGTAATGGCGGTATACCGGCAGTCTTCTTATTGTAGCTTCCGGCACATCTCTTCTGTTATCTAAAACTTCTTGATTTTTCAATGATTTTTCCTACATACTATATCAATGGATAATTTTTTATAGATAAAATTATATCTATAAAAAATTATTTTGTCAATATGTAAAAAAAACGCAGGTATATTTTTTATACTTTTGCGTTATACAGTCCCGATTACTTTTTATTATAATAGGTTAATGCTTCTTTTAAATGTTTCTGCAGATCTTTTATTCTTTGTTCATCCGTAGGATGAGTTGACAAGAATTTAGTTATTGAATCCTGTTTACCCGAGCCGCCGGCAGACATTCTCTGCCAAAAAGCAATCGCTTCATTGGGATTATATCCGGCTTTTGACATCAAGATAAGCCCCATGTAATCCGCTTCCGATTCATGCTTTCTGCTGTACGGAAGAATAACGCCGACATTACCGGCAACATTTATTCCCTGCAAAATCAAATCTTTATTAGGATTGTCGCTAAGGGCAGTATCTCCCACGGAAAGCCCGAGCTGCAATATCTGAGCCTGTGAAGCTCTTTCGGCTCCGTGTCTGGCGACGGCATGCGCAATTTCATGAGACATCACAGTCGCAAGACCCGCTTCTGTCTTTGTATACTTTAAAATGCCGGTATAAACGGCGACTTTACCGCCCGGAAGACAAAAAGCGTTTGCTTCGTCATTTTCAACCAGAGTAAATTCCCAGTCATAGCTTAACCCTGAAGTTTTTGCAATTTTTTCTCCGACTTTTTTTACAAGAGCGCCGTTAGCGGCATCCTTTGAAATTTTTGCTTCGGATAAAAAAGTTTTATAGCTTGCAGCTCCCGCCGCGACTTCTTCGCTTTCGCTGCTTAAAAGAAGACGGCTTCTTCCCGTTATAGGAACGGAAGAACAGGCGTTTACAAACAGGAATATAAAAGATAATAACATCAAATATTGTTTCATTTATTTATTTTCCGCTTCATATAATACAAAATTTTAAAACAAATATATATTGACAAATAAACTTTCTTATGCTATACTGGCACTCAATAATAAAGAGTGCTAAAATATAGGAGGTTAAAATGAATTTATCTAAATTTACAATAAAATCACAGGAAGCCCTTGCCGATATGCAGGACATTGCAACGCAGTACGGCAACCAGGAACTTACTCCTGAACATCTTTTATACGCATTATTAAAACAGGAGCAGGGTATTGTCGGCGCTATTATATCAAAGTTATCGGCTGCCGAACAAAACCTTAAACCTCTGATAGAACAGGATATTTTAAAACTTATTGAAGCAAAACCTAAAGTTTCAGGCGCGCAGACTTATATTTCTCAGGATTTAAACAAACTTTTTACGACTGCCGAAAAAATTGCAAAAGATTTGAAAGACGAATATGTTTCGACAGAACATCTCCTTTTGGCAATACTGGAATTTCACGGGTCGGACGGATATAAAATATTAAAAAAATACGCAATAACGAAAGATTCTGTTTTAAAAGCTCTTGTGGACATAAGAGGCTCTAACAGAGTAGTAGACCAAAATCCTGACGACAAATATCAGGCTTTGGAAAAATACGGAAAAGATTTGACAGAACTTGCAAAAAGAGGAAAACTTGATCCTGTTATCGGAAGAGACGAAGAAATAAGAAGAAGCATCCAGGTGCTGTCAAGAAGAACAAAAAATAATCCCGTTCTTATAGGAGAACCGGGCGTAGGAAAAACGGCGATAGTCGAAGGGCTTGCCCAAAGAATAGTGTCGCATGACGTGCCTGAATCGTTAAAAGACAAAAAAGTCATAGCTTTGGATTTGGGTTCTTTAATAGCCGGAGCAAAATACAGAGGCGAATTTGAAGACAGACTTAAAGCCGTATTGAAAGAAATTCAGGCGGCGCAGGGTAAAATCATTTTGTTCATTGACGAAATACATACTATCGTCGGAGCCGGAGCGACGGAAGGCGCAATGGATGCCGGCAATATGTTAAAACCTATGCTTGCAAGAGGAGAACTGAAACTTATAGGAGCAACAACTCTTGACGAATACAGAAAATATATTGAAAAAGATAAAGCGCTTGAAAGAAGATTTCAGACCGTTTATACCGGCGAGCCTTCAATAGAAGACACAATTGCGATACTGAGAGGGCTTAAAGAAAAATATGAAGTCCACCACGGAGTAAAAATTAAAGATTCGGCTCTCGTAGCGGCCGCAGCGTTAAGTTCAAGATATATAACAGACAGATTTCTGCCTGATAAAGCAATAGACTTAATAGATGAAGCCGCCAGTAAATTAAGAATAGAAATTGATTCAATGCCTACAGAACTCGATACTGTTGAAAGAAAAATAAGACAGCTTGAGATTGAAAAACAGGCCGTAAAAAAAGACAGTGACGCCGCTTCAAAAGGAAGACTTGCGGCAATAGAATCAGAAATAGAAAAATTAAAAATGTCGTCAAACAATATGAAAGTGCACTGGCAGAAAGAAAAAGACGCGATATCTGCAATAAGAAAGCTTAAACAGGATATAGACAGACTCAAAATTGACGAACAGAAAGCGGAAAGAAACGGAGAGTTAAACACGGTTGCCGAAATACGTTACGGCAAAATACCGAAAATAACAGAAGAACTTGAGAAAGAAAATAAAAAACTTGCAAAAATACAGTCGGATAAAAAGATGCTTAAAGAAGAAGTCGACGATGATGATATAGCGTCTGTTATAAGCAAATGGACGGGAATTCCCGTTTCAAGAATGCTTGAAGGCGAAATGCAGAAACTGCTGAAGATGGAAGACCGGCTGCACGAAAGAGTAATCGGACAAAATGACGCCGTAATTGCAATTTCCAATGCTGTAAGAAGGTCAAGATCGGGAATATCCGATCCTAACAAACCTATGGGTTCTTTTATATTCCTCGGACCTACCGGCGTAGGAAAAACAGAACTCGCCAAAGCGCTTGCGGAACTTTTGTTTGACGACGAAAAGAACATTGTCAGAATAGATATGTCAGAATATATGGAAAAACATGCCGTATCAAAATTGATAGGAGCGCCTCCGGGATATGTCGGTTTTGAAGAAGGAGGACAGTTGACCGAAGCTGTCAGAAGAAGACCTTATTCTGTAGTCTTGTTTGATGAAATAGAAAAAGCTCATCCTGAAGTATTTAATATAATGCTTCAATTATTGGACGACGGAAGACTTACGGACAGCCAGGGAAGAACAGTAGATTTTAAAAATACCGTAATTATTATGACGTCAAACATAGGTTCTCAGTGGATTCAGGAAAGTTCGGATTATGAAGAAATAAAAAAGAAAGTGGACGAAACACTGCACATGCAGTTTAAACCCGAATTTTTAAACAGAATAGACGAAATAATAATATTCAGAAGGCTCGAAAAAGACGATTTGAGAAAAATAATAGATATTCAGTTAAACGCAATTACAAAAAGGCTGGCAGAAAGAAAAATAACGTTAACTCTTACGGATAAAGCCAAAGACTTTATATCGACACAGGGGTACGAACCGGCTTTCGGAGCAAGACCTTTAAAAAGAGCTTTGCAGACGTATGTTTTGAACCCTTTATCAGCAAAAATAATATCCGGCGAATTTACGGAAGGAAGCAGTATAAAAGTTGATTTGGATAAAGATAACAAAGAATTGATATTTAAATAAGATTCAGATCATAAAAATTGACAAATAAAAAGACGGGGACAAAAAAACCCGTCTTTTTTTATTATATTTTATTGTAAGAAAATTTTTATTAAAACTATTTTTACTTTTTTCACGAGACAAAAAAGTAAACAAAAAGCCCCACCGCTAAACACATTCTCTTATATTTTTCAATGCCATCACTGAACTTTAAAAATCCTCACTACATAATGAAACGGATTTTTATTCAAACAAGCAGTGATTAAAAACTTCTGCAATTATATAGTTTTTACATTGAAAAATATTTCGTTCATAATCGTGTTTTTATGCGGTAACAAAAAACAAGATAAGAGAGGATGGATTAAAAATCACCAGTCTTTTTTTTATATTTTGTTGTAAGAAAAGTATTTTTACTTTTTTCACGAGACAAAAAAGCAACCCAACTATTTTACCGGAGACAATATAAGTTTGTAAGGCCGCTGTTTGAAATATTTATTTGCAACGGCTGTTATATCTTCGGGAGTTATCTTTTCCAGTTCTTCAATATATTTTTCGTCATATTCATATCCAAGCCCGATAATTTCCCTGAAAGCCAGATAATAAGCCTGTCTTTCAACAGCCTGATGGTCTAAAAGATATACCCCTTTTATAAAATTCTTAGTATCCTGAAGTTCCTCAGCACCTATTTTTTCAGAGCATAAATCTTCGGTTATTTTCTCTATTCCCTTTTTGGCAACATCTATATTTTTCTTATCAAGCCCCAAATAAATTTCAAAGTAACTTTTATCTTTTCTTGTAGGATATATTGAATTGACTTCATAAGCAAGACCGAGTTTTTCCCTCAGTTCGACAAAAAGCCTTCCCGTCATTCTTCCGCCCAAAACGGCGTTAATCAGCTTAAGCGTTGCAAAATCTTCGTTTGATACGCTTGCCGCAGGATAAGCATAAAGGACAAAAGCCTGGTTAAATTTTGATTCTTCAACAATATCTTTTTCAGCCGGATTAACATACAAATCAAAAGTTTTTTCGTTCTTTGCGTCGGAAAGCTTTAACGGAGAAAAATATTTTTCAAGGCTGCTTTTGAGCTGTGATTTTTTAATATTGCCGACTACCGTAATTACGATGCCTTTTGAAGAATATATTTTTTCATAGGCTTCCTGCAAATCTTTTTTCGTTATAAGATCAAGAGTTTCGGCTTTGCCGTATTTAACGTAAGAATAAGGATGAGAAGGACCGTAATAATCCGCTATAAATTTATCGTTGGCGGTCTGCCCGATGCTGTCCGTCCGGCTTTTTAAAAGTTCTTTCATTATTATCTTTTCTTTTGCCAGTTCCTCTTCGTCTAAAGCAGGATTCAGTATGATATCGGCTAAAATTGCGCATGAAGCGTCAAAATAACGGCTCATGCAGTTTAAAGTAAATCCTGAATAATCATATTCAACATCGCTTGAAACAGAAGAACCGAGATTTTCAATATCTGTCGATAAAACGTCGGAATTTCTGTTTTTCGTCGATTTGTTCATAACGTCGTGAAGCAAAGAAGTAACGCCGGCAAGCTTTACGTTTTCCTGAAGTACGGAAACCGGCGAATAAAATTTTAACGAAACTATTTCGACTGAATCAGTTTTTTTATATATGACTTTAATGCCGTTTTTCAAATTAAAAGTTTCCACAATGCCTCCGAATAATATCTGATTACAAAATACAAGAAAAAATAATGCTAAATATAAATGTTTCATTTCGGGAATATTACCGCCTTGGATAATCTGTCCTGGGAATAATATTTTTTCATAAAATTTTTTACGTCTTGAACAGTTACTTTATCTATATTTTTTAAATAGTTTTTAAATGCAGACAGATGCCCCTGAAGCTGCCAGTAACCGAACTGTCCGGCCTGCTCGTTAAATGTCTGAAGTCCGAAAAGCCAGTCTGCTTTTATGTTCATTTTTATTTTATCCAATTCTTCCTGCGTCGGTCCGTCATTGGCATATCTGTTTATTTCGGCTGTAAGAGCCGCCATAACTTCATCGTATTTATTCTGTTCAAACACAGCCGATAAAAAAGCAGAACCTGTTCCTTTCAAAGTCATATATGAAGAACTTACCGCAAAAACAAGTTTTTTCTCTTCTTTTAACGTCCTGTAAAGCCTTGAAGATTTCCCCGAACCTAAAATATTTAAAGCGATATCGGCAGTATAGATATCGTCAGACGACATATCAGGACCCAAGAAACCGGCGAGAAGATATGTATGCGCGGTTTTGTCTTTTATTGTAAAAGTTTCGCCTTTTTTTAATGATTCCGTAAGAACCGGTTCGGCCGGAACTTTTTCCTTTACGGCTTTTCCCAAAGTTTCTTCTATCGTTTTTTTCGTTTCTTCAACGTCAATATCGCCTACGACGGACACAACCATATTTGAAGGAATATAATGAGTTTTAAAATAAGAAATTATGTTGTCTCTTGATATGTTTGCAATGACGTTTTCATTGCCTATTATGCTGTTTTTATAAGCGGATTCTTTATAAACAGTCTGCATAAAATATTCAAACAGCTGGGACTGCGGATTATCAAGATGCCTTTGTATTTCTTCAATAACAACTTTTCTTTCCTGCGTAATTTCATCTGCAGGAAATAACGGATTTAAGACCGTATCGGCAAGCATCTTTATCGCTTCAACGTACCCGTCTTTCTGTATGTCTATGTAAAAACACGTATATTCTTTTGAAGTTGCTGCGTTGATTATTCCGCCCATTTTTTCAACGTTTCTCGTCATTAAATCGCCGGGATAATTTTTGCTTCCTTTAAACAGCAAATGTTCTATAAAATGAGACAGCCCGGCCTGTTGTTCGTTTTCGTTGACAGAACCGACTCTTACCCATATATTTACAGATACCACGGGAACCGAAGCATCTTTTTTTATAACCGCGTTAAGCCCGTTTGAAAACTTCATAAATTCAGCTCCTTTATAAACATCGGCATAAACCGACGTTATCAAAAACAATAAAACCGAGGAAATTAAAATCTTTTTCATTTTTATTTTTTTAAGACACCTTTATTTTTAGCTATCATAAAAATATCAACTATTGAATATGCCCACAAAGCGGCGAAAAATACGTCAAAAAAAGTCATAGTTTTAGGATTATTATCCTGAAACCTGTAATATATTTCTTTAAACTGCTCGAGATGATCATAATTTGCGACAGCGGTTAAAGTGTTACGATCGACTTCTGAAATGAAATTAATTCCGAGTATGATAAACAATCCGGCCGCCAAAGCAATAAAAAAAACGGCTCTTTTCCACTCTCTTATGACTAAATGCCCAGCGCCGGGACCTAAAATAAGCGTCGTCATAGCCGCAAGCAGCACAATTATTTTATTTCTGTCCATTTTTACCTCTGAAGATATTATACAAAATTACAGTTCCTGCACCCATCCGTTGTGAAGTCCGACATTTTCAAAATATTCGATAATATCGTCGTATTCTTTCTGAGTCAGTTTTCTGTTTATTTCTTCAAACTTATCCGAAATATTAGCCGTATGGTACTGGGCCATAACGCTTACGTAAGTGTCCTTTGATATTTCACCGGCGATAAAATCAAAAATTTCTTTAGAACCTGAAACATTATTAGGCAGCACCAAATGTCTTATAAGCAGGCCTTTCTCCGCTATTTCGCCGCCGTTAATTTTTAAATGTCCTTTCTGCCTGAACATTTCTTTGACGGCTCTTCTGTTATTTTCGACGTAATTATCTATTTTTGAAAACTTTTTTGCGTAAAAATTTGAAGAATATTTCATATCGGGCATATATATGTCTATAAAATCTTCCATAAGTTCAAGAACTTCAACGCTTTCATAACCGCCGCAGTTAGACAGTACAGGAATTGTTAAGCCTTTCTGCTTCGCTATAAAAACAGTTTCCGCAACAAAAGGATAAACATGTGTAGGAGTTACAAGATTTATATTGTTTGCGCCTTTTTGCTGTAATTCAAGCATTTTGTCCGCAAGATTTTCAGCTGTTACGGCATTTCCGTTTGACAACTGGCTTATTGGATAATTCTGGCAAAATACGCATGACAAATTGCAATTTGTAAAAAATATTGTGCCTGAACCGCTTTCGGCCGATATAGGAGGCTCTTCTCCGTAATGGAGATTAATGCTTGCGACCTTGACTTCTCTGCCTGTTCTGCAAGCGCCGGTCTCGCCTTTTAAACGGTTAACGCCGCAGTTTCTCGGACATAAACGGCATTTTTCCATAAGTTTGTACAATTTATCTATATTATAATTCACTTTTTTTCTCTCTATGCCCGTCCGGAGTTGAACCGGAATCACTGGTTCCGGAAACCAGCGCTCTATCCGATTGAGCTACGGGCATATCCTCATTATTTTTATTTTATCAAATTTGACTGTTTATAGCGATATTAAAATAAAAAAAACAGGCAAGTTAAACTGTGATTGCCTGTTTTTTTATTATTATTTTTTCTATTTGCCGAGAACTTTTTTTATCTTTCTCAGAAAAAGCTCGTTTTCTTTTCTTGTTCCTATAGTAACTCTAAGCCATTCAGGAAGATCGTATTCGTCCATTGCCCTTATTATAACGCCTTCGCAAAGCATTTTTTTGAAAACGTCTTTTCCTGCAAAAGGAGCAACCGAGAACAAAATAAAGTTACCGACGGAATCAACATACTTAATACCGAGTTTTTTAAAGCCGTCGCATATAAACTTCATTTCTTTTCTTACATGAGCAAGGCTCTTTGTAACCTGCGCTTTATCCTGAAGACTTGCCGCCGCTCCGACCTGGGCAAACATATTGAGATTGAAAGGCGGTCTTATTCTTTCAATATAATCCACTATTGAATCGCTTGAAAAGCCGTATCCGACTCTTGCTCCGGCAAGAGCGTAAATTTTTGAAAACGTTCTGAGTATTATCATATTAGGATATTTATTCAAAAATTTTAACGTGTCGGGATAATCTTTTTTATAACTCGCAAATTCATGATAAGCTTCGTCCAAGATGACAACAGGTTTTAAACCGTATCTGTTTGTCGGCAAAGATTTCATAAAGTCTTCAAATTCTTTCGTCGTATTATATGTTCCCGTAGGGTTATTAGGGTTAGCGATAAAAACCGCTTTTGTATCCTTTGTGCAGGCTTTTGCCATAGCTTTTAAATCGTGGTACAAACCTTCTTTCATAGGCACTATAACGCTTTTTGCGTCCATAAGTCTTACAGCCATCTGATATCTGATAAAAGCATGTTTTGAAATAACAATTTCGTCTTGTTTCGTAAAAAACAATCTTCCTATAATTTCAATAAGCTCGTCAGACCCTGCGCCGACCAAAATATTTTTAATATCCAGTTTGAATTTTTTCGCTATCGCCATTTTAAGTTCGGTAGAATTAAAATCAGGATAAAAATACACTTTTTCCGCAATATCTTTCATTGCTTTTACCGCTTTCTTTGAAGGACCCAAAGGGTTTTCGTTAGAAGCGATTTTTATAATATGTTTAAGTCCAAGTTCTCTTTTTAACGTCTCTATAGGTTTTCCCGCTACATAAGGTTCAAACGACAAACAATTTTTTCTGACAATTTTACAAGCGTCAAATTTTTCCATTTTTTTCTAAATCTCCCAATTTAATCGGCTTTCGGATATGAGCCTAATACTTTTAAAAAAACACAATCCTTTTCGACTTCTTCCAAAACTTCACGGACTTTTTTATCATCTGCATGTCCGACAAAATCAAGGAAGAACAAATACTGCCATGCTTTTTTCTTTGTAGGTCTTGATTCTATTTTGGTCAAATTTATTTTATTTTTGCTGAAAACCGACAAAATATCGTGCAAAGCGCTGATTTTATCCTTTATTGAAAAAATAATCGTAGTTTTATCATTGCCCGTTCTTAAAGCTTTATTTTTGCCCAATACGAAAAATCTCGTCCAGTTGTCCCTGCTGTCTTCTATTGATTTTGCCAAAATATTCAGATTATAAATTTTGGCGGCAATTTCAGAAGCCACGGCTGCGGAATTTTCGTTCTTTGCAGCAAGTTTTGCAGCCTCGGCCGTTGAACCTACCGAGGAAATTTTAGCGTTAGGCAGATGCTTATGCAGCCAGCTGCTGCACTGCGCCAAAGGCTGCTGGTGCGAATAAACAATTTTGATGTTCTCCATACGCGCATTTGACAACAGACAAGGAGAAACCCTCATATTTATTTCGTTTATAACGTTAAGTTTTGTATCAACCAAAAGGTCAAGAGTGGTGCTTACGGCGCCTTCATTAGAGTTTTCTATCGGGACAACGGCAAAATCGGCTCTTGATTTTTCAACTTCGTAAACGACGTCTTCGAACCTCGGCAAAGAAATAAACTCAGCCTTTGAGCCGAATTGTCTCAATGCGGCCTGATGCGAAAACGTTGCTTCAGGACCGAGATAAGAAACTTTTATTTTTTCTTCCTTAGCCCTGCATACGCTCATAATTTCTTTGTAAATATTGAGTATGTCTTCTTTTTCCAAAGGACCGGAATTGCTTTTTAAAAGATTGTTTATAACTTCGACTTCTCTGCTAGGCACGTAAACTGTTTTGGAAGCCGAATTTTTCAACTCGCCTATTTTAACGGCCGTTTCAGCCCTTTCGTTAAGAAGTTTTAAAATTTTCAGATCTATGCCGTCTATTTTATTTCTGTATTCCTGTAATTTATCATTCATAGATATCTCTAAATAAAAATTTTTCTTTAATATCAAACATTTTTATTATACAACTATCAAAAACCATTTGCAAACACAGTCTCTTTTTAGTAAAATCAAAAGACTTTTATTAAGACAAAAGTCCATATTTATTGATAATAGTATAAGAGGTGACAAAAATGAGTTGCATTTGTTCAGAAGAAGTAAAACACATGTGTACTGTTGCTAAGGGCGCAAAACACGGTCCTGCTCCTATTCCTGAAGAAGGTAAATGGGTAAAAGCAAAAGAAATTACCGACATCAGCGGTTTGACGCACGGAGTAGGATGGTGCGCACCGCAGCAGGGAGCCTGCAAACTTACTCTTAACGTTAAGAACGGCGTTATAGAAGAAGCCCTTGTTGAAACTTTGGGCTGCTCAGGCATGACGCATTCCGCAGCTATGGCGTCGGAAGTGCTGCCTGGAAAAACTATTCTTGAAGCATTGAACTCCGATTTAGTCTGCGACGCAATCAACACTGCTATGAGAGAATTATTTTTACAAATAGTTTACGGAAGAACACAGACTGCATTTTCAGAAGGCGGACTTCCGGTCGGCGCAGGTCTTGAAGATTTGGGAAAAGGGTTAAGATCCCAGGTCGGAACTATGTACGGAACGAAAGAAAAAGGCGTAAGATATTTGGAAATGGCTGAAGGGTATGTTCTTGAAATAGGATTGGATAAGAATTCCGAAGTCATCGGATACAAATACGTTCACGTAGGAAAAATGATGGAAGCTATCAAGAAAGGCGTAAACCCTCAGGAAGCTTTCGAAAAAAATACCGGCACTTACGGAAGATTTGCAGAAGCCGCAACAAAAATAGATCCGAGACATAAATAAGGAGTTAAAAAATGGTTAAATTTGAAGGATATGAAAGAAGAATAGATAAAATAAACGCCTGTATGAAAGAATACGGCATAAAAGATTTGGAAGACGCAAAAGCAGTCTGCACCGCCAAAGGAATTAACGTTGAAGAGATTGTAAAAGGCGTGCAGCAGATCGCATTTGAAAATGCCGTATGGGCATATACTTTAGGCGCAGCAATCGCCATAAAGAAAGGCGCAAAAACAGCTTCTCAGGCTGCAGAATTAATCGGCGTAGGTTTGCAGGCTTTCTGTATACCCGGTTCCGTTGCAGACCAGAGAGCGGTAGGTTTAGGACACGGAAATTTGGCGGCTATGCTTTTAAGAGAAGAAACAAAATGTTTCTGCTTTTTGGCAGGTCATGAATCTTTTGCGGCAGCCGAAGGCGCAATCGGTATCGCAAGAACGGCAAACAAAGTAAGAAAAGAACCTTTGAGAGTTATTCTTAACGGTTTGGGAAAAGATGCAGGATATATAATATCAAGAATCAACGGTTTTACTCATGTTGAAACCGAATATGATTATGCAACAGGAAAACTAAACGTTGTAAAACAGGTTTCTTTTTCAGACGGAGATAAAGCAAAAGTTAAAGTTTACGGTGCAGACGACGTTTCAGAAGGCGTAGCTATAATGATTGCGGAAGGCGTAGACGTTTCAATCACGGGAAATTCAACAAACCCTACAAGATTCCAGCATCCTGTAGCCGGCACTTACAAAAAATGGGCCGTTGAAAACGGTAAAAAATATTTTTCAGTAGCTTCAGGAGGCGGAACCGGAAGAACGCTTCATCCTGACAATATGGCTGCAGGTCCTGCTTCTTACGGTATGACAGACACTATGGGAAGAATGCACGGCGACGCGCAGTTTGCAGGGTCATCGTCAGTTCCTGCCCACGTGGAAATGATGGGGCTTATCGGAATGGGCAACAACCCTATGGTAGGAGCATCAGTTGCAGTTGCGGTTGCGGTTGAACAGTCAAACAAATAGTTTTTAATATAAACAAAAAAAGACGGCAGATTTATTTAACTGCCGTCTTTTTTATTTTTTACCTTTTTGTTATTTGTTCTTTTTTAATATTTTTTCTATTTCTTCCGCCGAAGGAACATTCCCGTAAGCGACAACTTTGCCGTCTATAACTATTGCAGGCGTTGACATTATGCCGTATTTCATTATTTCATTAATGTCTGTCGACTTGATTACGTCCGCTTCAAGTTTCAATTCGTCCGCCTTTTGCTTTACGGCATTATAAAGATTCTGACATTTAGAACAACATCCCGTACCCAAAACTTTTATCTCTTTCATTTTACATCCTCCGTTATAACATATTTATTATATATCCTGTTACAATAAAAGCAGCCAATAAAAAACTGACAAACAAAATAAGAAGTTTATAAGAAAAAACTTTTTTAAGCATAACCATTTCAGGCAAAGAAATTGCGGTAATGCTCATTAAAGCTACTAATGCCGTGCCTACAGGAACGCCTTTCATAAGAAGCACCTGAATAACAGGCACGACTCCGGCATGACTTGCATATATAGGAATGCCTATCAAAGCGGCAAAAGGAACCGCAAAAGGATTATCATGTCCTAAATACTTTACAAACAATTCCTGCGGAATATAACCGTGCATATAAGCTCCGATAACCAATCCTATCAGAATATACAACGCCAAAGATTTTATCGTAGTATAAGCAAAATTATTGGCATATTTTATCAATGCAATTATTTTTTCTTTTACCGAAGACGCTTTTTCATTAACGGCCGTTACGGCAGGCTTAAAAATTAAATACTTTTCCAAATTAAATTTATCACTGAGCCAGCCTCCGATTACGGCAATTATTGAGCCCGACAAAACATATATCGCCGCAACTTTTACGCCTGCGCCCTGCATTCCCAGCAGCATAATTGCGGCTATTTCGCTTACCAGAGGAGAACTTATAATAAAAGCCATGCTTACTCCGAACGGTACTCCCGCCGCCAGAAAACCCATAAATATCGGTATTGACGAGCAGGAACAAAACGGCGTCACTATACCAAGAAATACAGCGAGCAGATACCCGTAAAATTTTGATTTGCCTGACAAATACATTCTTACTTTTTCAGGTGAAAGCTGCGCTCTGAACAATGAAATAACAAATATAATGACATAAATCAAAACAAATATTTTTGCAGTATCTTCTATAAAAAAATGAACTGCACTGCCAAGATGAGTATCATGGCGTAATCCCATCTGCAAAATTGACCAGTCTGCTAATTTTGTAAAAATTTCTAACATTCGCAGCTTCCTTCACAACAATCTTTTAACAGAAACTGCGCAGTTGTTTTTATTGTTCCGCAGTTCGGTTTATAAATAATCTGCTTGCCTTTTTTCAGCGTTTTGCATAAATCAGCCTGCGCCATCAGAGATAAATGAAACGACAGAGTGTTTCTCGGCATATCGTTTAAAATTTTCGATATTTCCGTAGGAGTTATGCCGCTGCTGCTGTGCTCGACTAAAATTCTGAATATTTTTAATCTGCTTTCCTGGCTTAAAACGTTAAATACGGATAAAACCTTTTCTATTTTCATTTTTCATCCTCTTTTTATATTTCTACATTTCCAATAATATGGAAATATAATATTAAAAAATCCGGAAGAAAGTCAATTTGTTTTTTTGACTTATTTAAAACCGTATATTATAATTGTTTCATACAGGAGATACTGTTATGCAGTTAAATTCGCAGAGATTAAAAATCATCCCTCTTGAACTCCAGCACTTTAAACTTCTTCTTTCAGGCGTTGATAAAATGGAAAAAGCTTTAAACTTAAATCCGTCTGACAGCGGTTTAAACGAACATACTCTCAGCGCAATGCGGTGGCTGTACGGACAGGCCGAAAACGATAAAGAAAATTATCTTTTTTATACAAACTGGCAGATAATTCTGAAATCTGAAAATATCTCGATAGGAAGCGCATGTTTTAAAGGTATTCCCGATAATACCGGAACAGTCGAGATAGGATACGGGATTGACGAAAAATTCAGATGCAAAGGTTATATGACGGAAGCTGTAAAAGAAATATTAAAATGGGCTTTAGCCAAAAATGAAATTAAATGCGTAACCGCCGAAACTGAAAAAGACAATATAGCTTCTCATAAAGTCATGATAAAAAACGGGATGATTCTGTTTAAAGAAACAGATTCAACTTATTTTTGGAAAACTAAATAACTGCTTTCGAACAATTACATTGACGGAATATTATAAAATGCACACAGCGGTTTTGACCATTAATTGCAATTGATTGTATAAAATTCATCTTATCGGGTTTAATAAAGGAGGAAGTTATGTATCGTCGTTTTCGGAAGATTTGTTTTGTTTTATGCACGGCAGCAATTTTTTTCTTTTATGCCGACGATTTTGTATCAGCCTGCAGCAGAGTATTATCAGCAGATAACGGGCAAGCCGTTTTAGTAGGACGAAATATGGATTGGCCTGAAAATGTTGACAGCGCTTTATGGTTTTTGCCGAAAGGAATAAAACGCAGCGGTCTTTCAGAAGGCAAGTCATTGGCATGGTCTGCCAAATATGACAGCCTTATTGTAGCCTCCTCTGTAAAAGGACAATCTTTTGCGGCAGACGGAATAAATGAAAAAGGGCTTGAAGCAAACCTTCTATGGCTTAATGAAAGCGATTATGGAAAGAGAAATAAATCACGCCCGGGTTTATCAATAGCTTTGCTGGCCCAGTATGTTCTGGACAATTATGCAACGGTTGAAGAAGCCGTAGAAGCCGTAAAAAAGGAACAATTTCAGATTGTTGACGTCAATATCCCGATGTATATACCTACAGTAGGGACAACCATAACAAAAGCTTCACTGCACCTTGCTTTAGCGGATAAAACCGGCGATTCGGCTGTCATAGAATATATTAACGGAAAACCTGTCATTTATCATGACCGCAACTATACAATTATGACTAATTCCCCTACCTTTGATAAACAACAGGAAAATCTAAAACAGTATCAGTGTTTCGGCGGGGATAAACCTGTACCCGGCACATCACAGGCAACAGACCGTTTTGTACGCGCTTCTTTTTATCTTAAAAATCTTCCAAAACCTAACAACCTTAGAGAAGCTCTTGCATATATGTTCAGCGTAACAAGAAATGCTTCACAGCCTTTTATAGTTTCATTAGACCCTAAAAATCCTTACACGGCTGCGACCATCTGGCGCACGGTAGGAGATTTAACGAACGGGTATTACTATTACGAATCTACAATAAGCCCGTATCTTGTATGGGCGAACTTTTCAGGATTTAATTCAGCGACTGAAGCGATGAAACTTGATTTAAGCAAAAATCAAGATTATCACGGAGATGTTTCAAAACTTTTTCAAAAAGCCGATCCTGCGGAATTGAAAGTTCCTAAATTTGATTGATTTTATAAATAAAGATATAAAGAAAAAACCCTGTGCTGAAAAATACACAGGGTTTTTCTTTTAATATTATTGTTTATTATATATTCCCAATGTCGCCGTTCATTATAAGATGAAGTTTTTCTTTGACTTTTTCGGGAGACCAGTCCCACCATTGTATAGCCATAAGTTTATCGATAGTCTTGTCATCAAACCGTTTTTTAACGGGTTTTGCCGGAACGCCTGCGACAATAGTGTAAGGCGGAACATCTTTTGTGACGACCGCTCTTGTGCCTATTATTGCGCCGTCGCCTATGCGAACGCCCTGCATTATAACAGACTCATAACCTATCCATACATCATTACCGATAACGATATCGCCTTTATTGTCCCATGCTTTTGTAATATTCTGCCAATCCAAATCCCATTCGTTAAAAAAAATCGGGAAAGCATAAGTCGCCAAAGATTGCATGGCATGATTGCCTGAAGTAAACATAAACTTTGCTCCGCAGGCAACGGAACAATATTTCCCGATAATAAGTTTATCGTTATTGATAGGATAATGATACAACACATTGTTTTTTTCAAACTGCGCCGGATCATTTACCCAGTCATGATACATAGTAAAATCTCCGACAATAATGTTCGGATTTTTTATCACTGATTTTAAATAAACCGTATCTTTAAACGGCTCTCTTGGATATATTAAGTTTGGATTCATTTTGTTTACCTATCTGTTATTAAATTTATATTATATCTTAACAAATTTTTATTATCTTGTTACCATAAAATAATTGTAGTAAAATAACATATGAATTTATTATTATTTTAAAAGGAAAAATTTATGGAAGATGAAAAAACAAAATTTACATGGGTACCATTTTTTAATGAAATGCTCAAAGTTATATGTAAAAGATATGATAAAAACAGTTTACCATCTGTTTTATTTAAAATTTTCGATAATAATGAGGGCGGTCTGGAAGATGAAAAAACAAAAGGTATAAAAATCAAGTTATTTGAATTTGACCCATTGAGTTTTATAGCTAAATTAAATATAGGATGGTCAAACTCTAATAGAATTCATTATTGTAAAAAAGCTAAGGATATATTGAATTTATCAAGTAATTATCCATCAGATTTTGATGGAATACCGACTTTTAATAATACACAAAACTGGTTTTTCCCCTATGCTTACGAAAGAAATGAAGAAGTTATGGATATCTTATGGACTTTTGCAAAAAAATTATCAGCAACTTCGGAAATAGATCAATCTTTATTTAATAAAGTTTTGGATATACCCTATGTCGGAATTCCAACTTTGAGTATGTTTACATATATAACATATCCAGAAAAATATTATCCAATGGATCGAAAGACATTAAGTTTATTCCCAGATTTTCGATTTGAAAAAGACTATAGTTATTTTGATAAATTCCAAAAACTAGTAAAAGCAAGTAACTATAAAGACAAAAAACCCTATGAACTTTCATGGATTGCCCATATAAATTCTACTAAAGAATCAACAATCAATACTGATAAAAATATATATAAATTCTCAATGAGTCCAATATATATAAATGAAAAACATTATAAATATTGCAAAGATAAAAACATTATAATCATAGGAAGCGAAACACCTGCAAAAGGCAGATCAAAAACAAGTCAAGCAGATATATTTAAAACAATGAATATAGGAGATTTTTTTTATTTAACTAAAGGGAATAAATACTTTGATATTATAGGACAAATTACAAGTAATATCTCAAACTGTGAATTTGAACCTTTTAAACAAGAAGGTTGGCTACAACGTTCTTATAAAATCATTACTGAAGCAAAAAACAATGGTTCCTATAAAGGCCCGGACAAATGGTGGTCCCCAAATAATAATTCTACTTGTGTGCTTATACCAAAATATGAATTGAAACAAGCAAATACTTTAATTTTCATACCTTTTTTTAATACAAAATTTGAAAACATACAAGATATTGTGACAAATAATGAGCAAAAAGGAGATAGCATGAATATTCAACCTTTAAATCAAATCTTATATGGTCCTCCCGGTACAGGCAAAACTTATGAAACACAACTATTAAAAAAATCTATTCTTAAAGAACAAATAGAAAATATAGATAAAAACTCTTTATCTAATGTTGAAGAAATAAAAAATATTATAAAAGATCTAAATTGGTATGAAATAATTGCCTTAACTATTTATAAATTTTCCAAAGATAAAAATATAAGTGTTAGTGAATTATCCCAATTTGAATATATTCAACATTATTACTCCATGAAAGACTGTAAACAATTAAACAACACTTTATGGGCTCAACTACAAATACATACTTCTCATGAATGTCTGAATGTACAATATTCTAATAGGCAAGAACCTTTCTTATTTGTAAAAGATAATAATAGCAAATGGTCTTTAACTGAATCAGGAATTAGTTATGTTGAAGAAACGTTAAAAGATGTTTTATATAAATTAGAAACTAGAAAAGACATTAACATTGATTTTTACAATAAATTCTTTAAATTTATCACTTTTCATCAATCATATTCTTACGAAGATTTTATTGAGGGTATAAAACCTGATTTAGATTCAAATGACATTAAATATGTACATAAAAATGGGATTTTTAAACAATTATGCTTGCAAGCAAACAAAGATAAGGATAGTAAATATTTGTTAGTAATAGATGAAATTAATAGAGGAAATATCTCTAAAATATTTGGTGAATTAATTACCTTAATTGAAGAAGATAAAAGAGTTAAACCGAACGGAGAAGACAATTTTGATAACATTAAAATAGAAGGAAATTCTTTATTAGCAACTTTGCCATATTCTAATGAAAAATTTGGAGTACCAGAAAACTTATATATTGTAGGAACAATGAATACATCTGACAGATCAATAGCAAGTGTCGATATTGCATTAAGAAGAAGATTTAAGTTTATAGAAAAGATACCAAAAAAGAATTTAGTATCTACAATAGATATTAATGGTACTAACTTTCAAGTTATATTTGAAGCATTAAATGAAAAGATAACAATTTTACTGGATAGAGATCATCAAATAGGACATAGCTATTTCATGCCTGAAAAAGTAGAAAAATATGGGTTAAAAAACATATGGTTTGATGAAATACTCCCATTATTAAATGAGTATTTTTATAATGACTGGGAAAAGTTACAAGATTTATTAGGCAAAGCAACTAATGACAATTTGAGTTTTATTACAGTCAAAGAATATAATTATGAATTTGCAGATAACATTGATGAAAAGAAAATATTTAATTTTGCTAATAAAGATATGAATGATGATATTTTTAAAGTAGCTCTTTTAAAAATACTAAAAGATGATAAAAAAGAAACTGATATAAATGATAATTAATCAATTACTTGAATATCAAGAAGCATGTTTAAATGATAATTGCAAAAAAACTTTACAAAGATTTATTGAAAGCAACAAATCTTTATGTGAGATTTTTGCTTTTACAAGCAAAGGTATAAAAACCAAGCAATACGTTGGTGTTCTAAAATTTAAAAATTACCAGTTTGAAATATTGCCAAAAATATTAAATAAAGATAATCTTTCGGAGACAGAAAAGCAAATTACTCTAAAAAATCTTTTATATATGTTATCTCTAACGAAAAAACTAGATATAAAAGAATCTGAAATTTCAAAAATATGCAAATGCAAAAATCCATTTTTAGAAATATTGATTAAAATCTATGCTCAATCATTATTTGAATGTTTAAAAAGATATATACCTAAAAATTATATAATTGAACAAGACAATTTAAATTTTTTAAAAGGCAAAATTTTATTTACTAAACACATATTAAAAAACTACACCAATAAAGCAAAATTTTATTGTCAATATGATGAATTTTCAGAAAACAATTTATTAAACCAACTATTTTATTATGTATCACATTTATTGTATCTGATATCATCAGATAATGATAATAAAAGAAAATTAAAATTTGTTACTGATTTTTTTTGTGATATAGATTTTAAAAAAATCAATCAGTTTAAAATAAAAAATCTTAAATTGACTAAATCACAGGTAATTTTTACAAAACCTTTTAATTTAGCAAAAATGTTTTTAGAAAATTGTTCTATTGATATGAGCAAACATAAAATAGAGAATGTTGCTCTTTTATGGGATATGAATAAACTATTTGAAGAATTTATTTTTGAGTTCATAAAAAAACATATCAAAACAATTGACAATACTATAATAAAAATAAAATCACAAAAACATAGCCACTTACTTACTCATATAAAAAACAAAACACCATCAGGCAATACTTACGTAGATATTCTTTTACAATATGGAAAAGATAAAGTAATATTAGACACTAAATATAAAATTAATGACGGAAGTATTGGGAACTTTACAAATGCTGATATATTCCAGATGTTAGCTTACGAAACATTACATAAAACCAATAAAGCAATATTGTTATATCCAATAAACATTAATATCGACAAAGAAATTAATACATATAAATTTAATGAAACACACAATTATATAACAACAGCTACTATCTATCTTGGATACAATTCAATTAATGAATTCAATATTAATCTTTCAGAAAAACTAAAAACAATCATCAAATCTTCTATAAACTTAAATACCATTAACAAATAATTTATTCATGATATGTGTGCCGTCGTTGCAGTTAGACTTCAAAGTTTGAGATGAAATAAAACATCGCAAACACGCGGTGTACGTAAGTGAAACGGTACATAAGTGTTTGCGATGTGAAATTGTAGTCCAAAATTTGAAGCCGTTATAAGAAACAGATTACCATTTATAATGTGCGAATGCCTTGTTTGCTTCCGCCATCTTATGAGTATCTTCTCTCTTCTTCATAACAGCGCCTTCTTTCTTGCTTGCATCCATAAGTTCCTGTGCGAGTCTTTCACACATCGGCTTACCGGTCTTGGCTCTTGCTGTTTCCATTATCCAGTTCATTGCCAATGTTGTTGATCTTACCATTGGAACTTCCATAGGAACCTGATACGTTGCTCCTCCGACTCTTCTTGGTCTGACTTCGAGCAATGGTCTTGCGTTTTCAATAGCTCTGTTAAAAACTACTAAAGGATCTTCACCCATTTTTTCTTTAATTATATCAAATGCTTTATAAATTATTCTTTCTGCTGTGCTTTTCTTGCCGCTGTGGTCCAATTTATTTATAACTCTTGCTAATAAAACAGAATTATAAACAGAATCTCCTTCCGGCATACCTCTTTTTTCTCTTGGCTTTAATGCTTTACGTGGCATATTTTCTTCCTCTTACTTTTTTATATTATTTTTTTGCCGCTGCTGCTTTTGCTTTTTTTGCGCCGTATTTGCTTCTCGACTGCTTTCTTCCGTCTACTCCGGTTGAATCAAGGCTTCCTCTGACGATATGATATCTTACGCCAGGAAGATCTTTGACTCTTCCGCCTCTTATAAGAACAATTGAATGCTCCTGTAAGTTATGTCCTACGCCCGGTATATATGAAGTAACTTCATAACCTGATGTCAATTTTACTCTTGCTACTTTTCTCAAAGCCGAGTTAGGTTTTTTTGGAGTCGTCGTATAAACTCTTGTACATACTCCTCTTCTCTGCGGACAGCTTTTCAAAGCAGGCGATTTTGTCTTTTGTATAACTTTTTTTCTTCCGTCTGTAATCAACTGATTAATTGTTGGCATTGTTCTTTCCTCAAACTATATTAATTTATTTTTTGTCAACTATCGGCTTCAGCCCCGTACCAGCAGGTATCAAATGACCTATCGCCACATTTTCTTTCAAGCCCCTAAGAGTATCTATTTGTCCGGAAACTGCCGCTTCCGTCAAAATTCTTGTAGTTTCCTGGAAGCTTGCGGCAGATATAAACGAATCTGACGAAAGAGCTGCTTTCGTGATACCTAAAAGAACAGGATGGGCAACAGGAATTTTCCCGCCTTTTTCTTTTATAGCCTTTCTCTCATTTTCATATTTATATCTTGAAATAATTTCACCGCTTAAAAATTTACTGTCGCCGGCTTCAACAATTCTTACGTTGGAAAGCATCTGCCTTACGACAACTTCTATATGTTTATCGTTAATGGAAACACCCTGCAGTCTGTAAACCTGCTGTATTTCGTTTACAAGATATTCCTGAACGACTTTCGGACCTTTTACTTTAAGAATATCGTGAGGATTTACCGCGCCGTCCGACAAAGCTTCTCCTGCTTCAACTTTATCGCCTTCATAGACAACCAAATGTCTTCCAAGCGGAACGGTATATTCTTTTTCCATCTTTGTATCAGGATCCAAAATCTTAACTTTTAAAGCGCCTTTCTTTGTAGCTTCTCCGAATTTAACGATACCGTCAATTTCGGAAACAACGGCAACATTTTTAGGCTTTCTTCCTTCAAACAACTCTGCAACTCTAGGAAGACCGCCGGTAATATCTTTTGACTTTGAGAATTCCTGAGGAATCTTAGCCAAAATATCACCTATTTTTATATCTTCGCCGTTCTTTACAACAAGCGTCGTACCTACCGGTAAAGGATATTCAACAACCGTTTTACCGTCTTTTTCAACTACAAATTTAGGTTTATTTTTTCTTGTTCTGTCTTCAATAATAATTCTTTCTATCTGACCTGTAATCTTAGACTTTTCTTTTTGCAGGGTTATACCTTCTTTTATGCCTACAAACTTAAGTTTTCCGTCATATTCCGAAATAATAGATTTTGAATGAGGATCCCATTTTACAAGGAGAATATGCTTCTTATCTTCTTTTAACTTGATTTCCTGACCGTCTTTAACTTCTATTATCGCGCCGTAAGGAATTTTATATACCTGTCTTCTTCTAGGAGAATTTTCCGTAAATACAAGTTCCGTATTTCTGCTGACGACCAAAGTCTCCCCGTTTCTGTTCTTAATGGATTTTAAATTATAGAAATCCGCAGTTCCGTCTTTCTCGGCGTAAATTTCAGATTTCTGGACAACTCTGCTTGCCGCTCCACCGATGTGGAAAGTTCTAAGAGTAAGCTGCGTTCCAGGTTCGCCGATTGACTGCGCCGCAACAACACCTACAGCTTCGCCGACTTCAGCTAATTTTCCGGTAGCAGGGCTTAATCCGTAACACTTTGCGCATACGCCGTGTTCGGCTTCGCATGTTAATACGCTTCTTATACCTATTTTATCGATACCTGCGTCAAGAAGCTTTTGGGCATTCTCGGCAGTTATCATTTCGCCTCTTTTAACAATGAGCTCTTCCTTAATATCGTCGCCTTCCTGAATAATACCGACAACGTTGTCAAGGGCAACTCTTCCGATGATTCTTTCGTCTATTTTTTCAATAACTTCGTCGCCTGACTGCAAATTACCGATAAATACTCCGTTCGGAGTTTTGCAATCATATTCAGTAACGACTACATCATGAGATACGTCGACTAATTTTCTTGTCAAATATCCGGCTTCTGCAGTTTTCAAAGCCGTATCAGAAAGACCTTTTCTTCCGCCGTGAGTAGACAAGAAGTATTCCAAAACAGACAATCCCTCTCTGAAGTTTGAAATGATAGGGGTTTCGATAATTTCACCGATACCGCCAGACAATTTCTTCTGAGGTTTCGCCATAAGACCTCTCATACCTGCAAGCTGTCTTACCTGCTGTCTTGAACCTCTGGCTCCTGAATCCGCCATCATAAATATTGAATTAAATCTGTTTATATTTTCCTGATAAACTTCCATCTCGTCTTTTTTCATTTCGTCAAACATGATGTCTGCGACTTCATCAGTGACTTTTGTCCAAATATCGATAATCTTGTTGTATCTTTCGCTTTCGGTAATAAGACCGAGTTTTGCCTGTTTTTCGATTTCCTTGATTTTCGCTTTTGCATCCTTAACTAAAATATTCTTTTTAGGCGGAATCTTCATAGCGTCTATCGAAATCGAAATACCTGCAAGCGTTGCATATTTATAACCGAGTTTTTTTATTTCATCCAGCAAAATAATCGTCTTATACTGGCCTAATTTCTTGAAGCATGTATCGACAATATTTACGAGTTCTTTCTTATTCATCGGTCTGTTAATATAACCCAAAGCGTAAGAACCGTCTTCATTCTTCGGCAGATGTTCGTTAAATATAACTCTTCCTACCGTAGTATAATTAGGTTTTTCGTCTTTATTGTTTTTCCATTTTGTTATGTCTTTTTGTTCGTTGTCTTTAAGTTTAGGGTCTCTTAAAGTCGTTATGCCTGCAACTTTAATTCTTGCATGCAAATCTATTTCTTCCTGCTGGTAAGCGCTTATAACTTCGGCAACTCCTGCCAAAATGCTGCCTTCGCCTTTAACGCCGTTCTTTTCTTTCGTCATGAAGCAGCTTCCCAAAACGATATCCTGTCCCGGAACCGTGATAGGCTTTCCTGAAGACGGAGAAAGAATATTTTTTGTCGTCATCATAAGCATTTTAGCTTCAAGCTGCGCTTCTACGGAAATAGGAACGTGCACAGCCATTTGGTCACCGTCGAAGTCTGCGTTAAAAGCAGTACATGTCAACGGATGCAGCTGTATTGATTTTCCTTCAACCAAAACAGGTTCAAAAGCCTGAATACCGAGTCTGTGAAGAGTAGGAGCTCTGTTTAATAATACAGGATGATCTTTTGTAACTTTTTCAAGTATGCTCCAAACCTTAACATCTCCTCTTTCAAGTATTCTTCTTGCCGATTTTAAAGTTGCGCCTTCCTGATTAATAAGTTCTCTTATAATAAACGGCTTGAATAATTCCAAAGCCATTTCTTTAGGTATACCGCACTGGTTGAGTTTTAAAGACGGGCCTACAACGATAACGCTTCTGCCCGAATAGTCAACTCTTTTACCGAGCAGGTTCTGTCTGAATCTACCCTGTTTACCTTTTAAAGTATCGGATAAAGATTTCAAAACTCTGTTTCCTGCGCCGGTAACAGGCCTTGACATAGAATCATTGTCTATTAAAGCGTCTACGGCTTCCTGGAGCAATCTCTTTTCGTTGTTTATCATCACAGTAGGAGCTTTAAGCTGTTCTATATGTCTCAATCTGTTATTTCTGTTAATAATTCTTCTGTATAAATCATTCAAATCAGATGCTGCAAATCTGCCGCCTTCAAGAGCAACCAAAGGTCTTAAATCAGGCGGAATTACAGGCAGCACTGTAAGAATCATCCATTCAGGTCTTGTTCCTGAATTTTTAAATCCTTCAACAACTCTGAGCCTTCTGATAAGTCTGGCTCTTTCAGCGTCAGAAGTTATTTTTGAGATTTCCAACTGTATATTTTTCTGTTCTTCTTCTAAATTAAGTTCTTCCAAAAGTTTTCTTACTGCCGATGCTCCGATGTCAACTTTCAAGCTGTCGCCGAAACCTGTCTGGAATTTTTTAACGTCGCTTTCTTCAAGCAAAATAGGAGCTTCAGGCTTTGAAAAAGTCTTAAGTATAGGCATTTCCATTCTGAAAACTTCAACTTTAAGCTTGCCGTCAAAAGGCTTCAATCCTTCCGAATTTTTTCTCAATTCGTTAAATATCTTTTCTTTTTCCAAATCAAAGAATTCAACTCTTACTTTTTTATCAGGCTCCGTTATTGAAACTTCCGGAGATTTTTCAAAAGTAGCGGTCAACAACTTTTTAAGCTCTGATTTTTGAGAACCTTCAACGTCGTAAAAATATATTGAATGAGGTTTAAAATAACATTTAAAATATTTGCAGCCTTTTTCAAGTATATTGTCGGCAATAAGTTTAACTATGTCGGATTTCTTTTCTACGCCGTAATCCGCCATGGTCTTAACCAATTTGTCCAATTGTTTCTTTAGTTCTTTTTCATCGTCGCTGAATTCAATTTCTTCGACAACAATACCGTCAAAAACATTTTTCAATTCTTCTTTAACGACTGCGCTGTTCATTCCGTAATGGAACAAATTGTACTCTTCTTCTTTAAGCAAAGCGCCTTTATGCAAAAAAGGAACCGTTTTTGAAGAATCCGTTAAAGTATTGGTAACTACATATTTCGTATAATAGATAACCTTTTCAAGATCCGATATTTTCATATTCAGCAAAATACCAATTCTTGAAGGCGGCTTCTTTAAAAACCAAGGATGAGCAACCGGCACTGCCAAATCAATGTGTCCGAATCTTTCTCTTCTGACTTTTGCTTCGGTAACTTCAACTCCGCACCTGTCGCAGATTGTTCCTTTATGCTTGATGTATTTATATTTTCCACAATGACATTCCCAGTCTTTTGTAGGACCGAAAATACCGTCGCAGAACAACCCGTCTCTCTCAGGTTTAAAAGTTCTGTAGTTGATAGTCTCAGGTTTTTTAACTTCGCCGTAAGACCAGGATCTTATATCTTCCGGACTTGCAACCGTTAATTTTACGGCATCAAAATCTACGAAATTTAGATTATGCTGCTTTTTCTTTGAATTTTTTAAATTTTTTATACTCATTTATAGTTGCCCTTCTATATTATCTTATTTTTGTTCTTCGGTACTGCTGCTTACATTATCTTTCAGAAGATCCACATTCAACCCCAAAGCTTTGAGTTCGTTTACAAGCACTTTAAATGATTCCGGTATTCCAGGCTCTGATATGGCTTCGCCCTTAATGATAGAGTCATACATTTTAACTCTGCCGTCGACATCATCGGATTTTACAGTTAAAAATTCCTGTAAAACATGTGCCGCACCGTATGCTTGAACCGCCCAAACTTCCATTTCTCCGAATCTCTGACCTCCGAACTGGGCTTTTCCGCCGAGAGGCTGTCTTGTAATAAGAGAATAAGGACCGGTTGATCTTGCGTGCATTTTATCTTCAACAAGATGATTAAGTTTTAACATATACATGACGCCGATGGTTACTTTTTCCATAAAAGCTTCACCTGTTCTGCCGTCATACAATGTAATTTTGCAATCATCCGTAGGCAAATAGCGGAGTCTGTAATCTTCAAGAGCTTTTGAAAGTTCTTCCCCTTTCATTCCTCTTCTTTCAAATTCCTGCTTCTTGTGCTCTACAAGCATATCTTTTGCTTTTCTGATTTGTTCTTTGACCTGATCTTCTGTTGCTCCGTCAAATACAGGAGTAACCATTTGAATGTTCAAGACTTTTCCAGCCCATCCCAACATAGATTCCAAAAGCTGTCCTACGTTCATACGGGACGGTATGGCAAGAGGAGAAAGAACACAGTCTACAGGCGTTCCGTCAGGAAGTCTCGGCATATCTTCAACAGGAAGTATTCTTGAAACAATACCTTTGTTACCGTGTCTTCCGGCTAATTTATCTCCAACCTGAACTTTTAATTTTGCAGCTATATAAACTTTTACTATTTTATTGACAGATACAGGCAATTCGTCGCCTTTTTTAAATCTGTCTTTCTCTTTTTCATAATTCTGTTTAAGAATTTCTTCTTTAGCCTGATATAAATCTTCAATCTTTTTTCTTTCGGACTTATTTGCTGTTTCCAAAAGTTCTTTCTTTTCTTTTTCCAGCTTAGATTTTGCAGATTTATATAATGACGCTACTTCGTCCTGTTTCTTCTTGATTTCTTTTTCAGAGAGTTTTTCTCTTCTTACAAAAGTTCTGACGCCCAAAACTTTACCTGCAGTTCCCGGGTCGACTCTCAAAGAAACGTCCTGAACATCTTCCGCTTTTTTACCGAACAACACTCTCAAAAGTCTTTCTTCAGGAGTTGTCTGCTGTTCGCCTTTCGGAGCAGTCTTACCTACAAGGATATCTCCTCTCTGGACTGTTGCTCCTACTCTGATTACGCCGTCTTCATCAAGGTTCAAAAGATCTTCAGCGCCTACGTTAGGAATATCCTTCGTTATTTCTTCAGGTCTTCCTTTCGTTTCTCTTGCTTCAGTTTCAAACTCTCTTATATGAACCGACGTAAATTTATCGTCATGAACTAATTTCTCCGACAACAAAATAGCATCTTCGAAATTATATCCGTCCCAAGGCATGAAAGCTATAAGAAGGTTTTGACCTAAAGCCAGCTGTCCGTTCTTTGTAGCCTGACCGTCGGCAATAATGTCGCCTTTCTTAACTTTATCTCCGACTTTTACTATCGGAATATGATTAATGCATGTATCCTGGTTGGATCTTAAATATTTGCTTAATTTATGTTCTTTTATTCCGTTTTTATCGCTCCAAACAATAATTTCATCAGAAGAAACGGAAACAACTTCACCGTCTATTTTTGACAATACTACAACGCCTGAATCTCTTGCAACCTTATCTTCAACGCCGGTACAAACTACAGGCTGTTCGGTAACAAGAAGAGGTACTGCCTGTCTCTGCATGTTACAGCCCATCAGCGCACGGTTTGCATCGTCATGTTCAAGGAAAGGAATAAGTCCTGCCGAAACAGAAACAACCTGCATCGGAGAAATATCCATATAATCAACTTTATCAGGTGATTTAAACAAGAAATCGTTCCAATGTCTTCCCTGTACGGTATCAATGGTAAATTTACCGCTTGCATCGATAGGAGTGTTTGCCTGGGCTACGAAGAAATCATCTTCGGTATCCGCAGTCATATAATCTATCTTATCGGTAACTTTGCCGTTTTCAACTTTTTTATAAGGAGTTTCAATCAAACCGTACTGGTTTACTCTCGCATAAGCAGACAATGAAGTTATAAGACCGATATTCGGTCCTTCAGGAGTTTCAATAGGGCATACTCTTCCGTAATGCGTATAATGAACGTCTCTGACTTCAAATCCTGCTCTTTTTCTGTTAAGACCTCCAGGGCCTAAAGCAGAAAGTCTTCTCTTGTGCGTTAATTCAGCCAACGGATTGATTTGGTCCATAAACTGAGAAAGCTGCGAAGTTCCGAAAAATTTTCTTATCTGTGCGACAAAAGGAGTAATATTTATAAGAGATCTAGGAGTAACCGTTGCTTTATCCTGATTGTTCATATACTCTTTTACGAGTCTTGCCATCTGAACCAATCCGATTCTTACCTGATTTTCAAGCAATTCACCTACAGATCTTACTCTTCTGTTGCCTAAATGGTCTATATCGTCCAAACCTAATTTCATTTTTTCGTCATTTTCAATAAATTCCGATTCGCCGTTATAAATCATCAAGAGATACTTGATCGTCGCAACGATATCTTCTCTTGCAACAGTTCTCTTGTTTTCGGCAGGAACAGTTAAACTAAAATGATTCTTGTAAAATTTATAAATAGGTCCGAGCTTCTTTAAAATTTTATATCTTCCGATTGCGGTAAAATCGTATCTTCTTACAGATTTAAACAGCAATTCGTCCAAAAAGCCCTGAGCTCTTTCCTGAACAATGAACTCCTGGGTTTTTAAAACTTTATAAATATGATTTACGGCTTCTTTCTGAGTCTTAATGGTGTCTTTTTTCAATGTCAGCAAAATTGTAGAATCTTTAAGAACAACTACGGAAGTCAAACCTTTGGCTTTCATCTTTTCGATTACGGTTTCAGTCAATTCTTTACCTGCATCAAAAAGAACCTCACCGGTGGCTTTATCGTAAATATCGTCAGCCAAACATTCGTTTGCCAAAGCTGAAGCCGGAGTGTCCAAAGAAACTTCTTTTGTTTCTTTAAAAAGATTTAAAATATCATTGTCGTTTTCAAAACCGATAGCTCTCAAAAGAGTTGTAGCCAATATTTTTCTTTTTCTGTCTATTCTTACATACAAAAGACCATTCTGGTCAAATTCAAATTCAACCCATGCTCCTCTGTAAGGTATAATTCTTGCAAAATATAAAGGCTTACCGAAAACGGTAACCTTCTTTTCTTCGTCTTCTTCAAAAATTACGCCAGGAGAACGGTGAATCTGGCTTACGACGACTCTTTCAGCGCCGTTAATAACAAACGTAGCCGTATCTGTCATAAGCGGAATATCGCCAAAATAAACTTCCTGTTCTGAAAGTTCTTTGACTTTGCCGTCTTCTTTTTTATGCAGTAATCTTAACTTTATCTTCAATGATGACGAATAGGTCTCATCTCTGGCAATAGATTCTTCTACGGAATATTTAGGTTCTCCAAAGCTGTAGGAGATATATTCCATAATTAAACTCCCGTCTGAATTTGTCAGAGGGAAAACATCTTTAAAAGCACCTTCAAGACCTTGAAATTTTCTCTTTTCAGGGTCTACGTCCATCTGCAAAAACTCTGCAAATGAATTTTTCTGCATGCCAAGCAGTAAAGGTGGATCAATCGGTGAACTTATTTTTCCAAAGTTAACTCTTTTCATTACTTATAGATCCATTATTTTTATTTTGACAAAAAGATAAAATTAAGTATGTATTATATACTTAATAATTATCTTTTGTCAAGTATTTTATATTAATTTTACAACCATTTTTAAACTTACTAATATTGCTATTACTTAAGTTCAACTGTTGCACCGGCTTCAGCAAGTTTCTTTTTCATTTCTTCTGCTTCTGCTTTAGAAACGTTTTCTTTTACTGTTTTTGGAGCGCCGTCTACCAAGTCCTTAGCTTCTTTCAATCCGAGACCGGTAAGTTCTCTGACAACTTTGATTACGTTTATTTTGCTTGCGCCTGCATTTGCAAGAACAACGTTAAATTCTGTTTTTTCTTCAGCTGCTGCTGCAGGTGCTGCTGCTCCGCCTGCTGCTGCTACTGCTACAGGTGCCGCTGCTGAAACGCCGAATTTTTCTTCAAGAGCCTTTACCAATTCTGCCATTTCCAGAACTGTCATAGACGAAATTTCTTCAATTAATTGATCTTTTGACATTGCCATTTTACTAATCCCCCACTTTTATATTATTTTTTTATTTTTTAAGCGTTTGCTTTTTGTTCTTTAATTGCGCTTAATACACACACCAAGTTTCTTGTTGTTCCGTGCAAAACATTTACAAATCCTGAAATAGGAGCTTTCATACTTCCAAGCATCTTCGCAATAAGAACTTCTTTTGAAGGAAGAGATGCCAAAGACTGTATTTCAGCTACACCCAAAATTTTTCCGTCCAACAAACCTGCTTTTACTACAAACTTCTCATATTTTTTTGCAAATTCAGAAACAACTTTTGCAGGAGCGACAGGATCAGACGCCTCAACAACAACTGCCGTAGGTCCTTCAAAATATTCGTTAACTTTTTCCAAACCAACTTCTTTAAGAGCGATTTTACCCAAAGTATTTTTAACAACCAAATATTCACATCCGCACTTTCTCAGTTCCGTTCTCAATGCTGAAATTTCACCGACTGAAAGACCATGATATTCCGTCATTATCATACCTTTCATTGCTTTAAACCTGTCTGTTAAGTTCTGTACTTCTGTCTGGTTCTTTTTATTTGGCATTTTATATATTCTCCTTCTTTATTTTCTCTTTTATTTTCTGCTTTAATTTATTAACGGTTTCAATCTTATCTTTAAATCTATCGTCTTTTTTTAAAAAATCTTTATTTGTGCCGAATCTTATATTGTTGCTTTTGTCAAAACAGGAAGACATTTCGCAAAACCTGCATGCTATATCAGAATCTTCCTTTTTCATCAAACTTACTATTTTTTTTCTTTCGCTTTCTATTTTCTTTGAAGAATTATGATTTTCAAACAAATTGCCTAATTTATGCTTTAAAGAAAAATCATTGCAGCATAAAAACAAATCACCGTTAGGCAAAACAACATTTTGATAAACAAAATTATTCAAACAAACTAACTTTCCCGGTTTTTTATCAACCTTAAACAAAGAACCTGCTCTTGAAAAAACTTTTCTGACCTCAACTACTTTACAAACCCTGCTTTCTATATTGTTTTTAAAAAATTCAACCGTTTTATAAAATTTGTCTTTTTTAAAAAATCTATCCGATTTAAAAAGATGAAAAGCAACGGCATAAAAAGAAACGCCGGCTTTTTTCATTTTTAAAATTTTAGCTTTTGTAAGACCGACTGCCGTCGTAAAAATATCAATTTTAAAACCCTGTCTGCAAGCATGTATTATCATGTCGACAGAATCTTTATTTAAGAAACATTCTGAAAAACCCGCGAAAATAAGTTTCGTATCCTTATTGTCGACGTTTAACAATATCTTTTTGAAATCAGATAAAGTCATAACGTTTTTAGATTTTAATTTTCCGTATGCTTCTACAATTTTGCTTTGAGGGCAGTACTTGCAAAGAACTTTACAACCTATATGCGTCGTAACTTCCAAATTTTTTTTCATAATGTATAAATAAAAAAAGCTTCTCACGAGAATGAGAAGCAAAAAATAAAGGCTAATAATAAACTCAGTCTCGGCAAGAATATACAGGTAAACCGTATAACATTAAACCTTCTGCAAGGTTCTTGCTGTCTTTGACAAAAAATTTTATCTGCAAGTGCTAACTTAATAACACTTGCAGATTATAATGAATCTGGCAACGACCTACTCTCCCGGCACCCTGCGGTGCAAGTACCATCGGCCCGTATGAGCTTAACTTCCGAGTTCGGTATGGGATCGGGTGTGTCCTCACAGGTATAGTCACCAGAAATATTTTTGATTTAAAGAACAACATTTATTCACTTAATAGGCTAAAGCATCTTACATATTTATTATACAACATTTTCTAAAAAAAATCACTTAGATTAGAGAATGTGACCAAGCCAAACGGTCGATTAGTACAAGTTAGCTGAATACATTGCTGTACTTACACTTCTTGCCTATCAAACCCGTAGTCTACGGGTGACCTTTAGGGAAATCTTATCTTGGGGCAAGTTTCACACTTATATGCTTTCAGTGTTTATCTTAACCATACTTGGCTACTCGGCAATGCTCCTGGCGGAACAACCGAAACACCAGAGGTATGTTCATTCCGGTCCTCTCGTACTAAGAACGAGCCCCCTCAAATTTCCTGCGCCCACGGTAGATAGAGACCGTACTGTCTCACGACGTACTGAACCCAGCTCACGTACCCCTTTAATTGGCGAACAGCCAAACCCTTGGGACCTGCTCCAGCCCCAGGATGGGATGAGCCGACATCGAGGTGCCAAGCTT
>Ga0302243_1000477_pt1 | contig 35836 bp, 51 predicted proteins | sample AAG_UR_Met_MG_FD_193514 | JGI IMG/M metagenome (GOLD analysis project Ga0302243, IMG submission 193514) | Enriched activated sludge microbial communities from anaerobic digester in WTTP, New Holstein, Wisconsin, United States - AAG_UR_Met | ecosystem: Engineered > Bioreactor > Anaerobic >... | reverse complement strand
CAATGAACAAAATATTGTTTCAAAATGTCAAAGCAGAAATGTATTGGTATGCACGTTCTTTGTTTGAACAAAAACTAATAGAATTAATACCACACCCGAAACTATCGAAACTTGTTTCTGAACTATCCTCAATGAAATATGAATACGACTCCAAAGGCAAGTTACATATTATTGATCCACCCAAATCACCAGATTATGCCGATTCGTTTGTTATGGCTTGCTACGGCATCAAACTATCGCAAAGGAAAACATCAGCGGGTGTGGTTGCATGGTAAATCGATGCCCACACTGCCATAAGATTATATCCACAAATTCCACTAAATATACCCCACTGCAAATAGAAAAGTGCATGGAGTATATTAAGCAAGGATTAGGCGTTTCTGAAATAGTGAGAAAACTTGGACCCGATTGGACTCGTTCTAACGTGTATTATTACAAAAACAAACATAATGTGTGATTAATCTATTAGTTCGTATTCTAGGTATATTTGAGTTATTTTCAAAATCCATAAGCCAGTTGCACTATCTGCCGGCACAAATTTTATATAAGGTATGGTGCTTGTTGCGGATGTGCTTGCATTTATTGTTTTAGTTACTGTCCCGCTTTTTGAATATGGTGGTGCCCATGCCAAACTAACAGAGTCTATTTCTACATCACCGGCTCCGACATTATAATAAGATGTTAGTGAAACGGTAAGAGCTTCGGTTAATTCCATATAATAATTATATTTTATGGATTTTAGTTTTATCTTATCCGTCTGTAATTCGTTTAGATACAACCTTATTGGGGGATTAGCTAGATTGTCCCAATACGTTCCAAAAGAATATCCTTTGAAATCCACAAGTAATTTATTCCTACTTTCATTTATTATTGTTCGGCTATCTACAACGCTTGTTATATCCCCGGCTACGGTAACAACAGTTGCAATTAGTATGGCATCATCGGGAACGGTCGCGGTCGTAGAGAACGTTAGCCAGTTTGCACCGTTATTACAATGTAAGAATATATAATTAGTTACATCATTACCGGTTAATGTTAGGGTTTCTGTTGCGCTTGATGTTACCTCATAAGTTTCATTTCCACTGTCTTTTATATATGCAGTTCCGGCTGTTATGTCAACGTCCATTGAACCACTTTTAGACGCTGTAAACCCAGTTAATACAAACGATGGGTTTGTTCCACCCAAAGCTATTCTCATATATTTTGATTTCAATCCCTGTGTGTTCTTAACTTCACGGTATATAGTCATAATAATCAATCCGTTGCATATTTATACAAGATGTAAATATCAGTTAGCCACCCGGCTACTTTTATGTATGCGTCTGCACTTTCTAATCTCAAAGACATAGGTATATATTTCCACGTTGTTGTATTCCCCCCACTTATCAACACATCATCACCACTACCTATATTATAATATACGTTTGTGGTATTATCATATGTTGCATAGCCCGATGGTGCCGAACCCCACTCGGGATTTTTCCAATAAATCCCAATCACATATATTGGCAATGTGGTATAAAAGTAAAAATATAAAGTTTCTGCTATATTTACATCAACACCATAAATTCTTGTATATTGTATATTATGTATTTCTTTGTGCGTTTGCTGCGGTCTAGCGTCTATTACCCTAGTTATGTCATCGGCTGTTGTGGTAACACTTGCCAACATTATCGCGTCATTTGGTATCGTTGAACTGCTGCTTTTAGTTATCCAATCTAAGCCATTATCACAATGTAAGAATATATAATTAATGGAATTAGCCGTGCATGTTAATGTTTCTGCACCATCACTTATAACGTGATACATTTCACCATCTGAATTTTTTATTGCAGCATACCCCGCAGATATAGATATACCCAACCCCCCGTTGTCGGTAACTGCAAATCCACTAACTACGAAATTATCCCACAAATTACCAACGAATTTTCTAAATGTTATGGCGTCTGCCGCCGTTTCACTTACCATTTTTGAAAAAGTCATCCCCACTCCTCCACATATATTCTAATACTTGTTATACTAAGGTATGGCGAACCTGCATAAGCATAATATAATCTTACATACACATCAGCGGTGTTATCTGTTGAAGTAACATTAGGCGTCAAATCTCTTTCACTTGCCGAAGTTCCGTGGTATGCATCCATTTCTACTTCACCAGAACCAGTATTATAATAACTATATATGTATGGCGTGTCCGAGGTACATCTCACATAATATTTTACTTTTTTTATTCGGATATACTTACCAAACGAAGGATTCAAATGAATATAATTATTATAAACCACATTAGAGCTTCGATATGACTTACCTAATGCACAATATACTTTTGATTGTTTCCCAAGTTCTCTATTATCGGTAACGCTTGTTATATCGCCACTTGCGGTTACAACAGTTGCCAACAGTATAGCATCAGCCGGAACCGTTGAACTTTCAGAATTCGTAAGCCAATCTGAACCGTTATCACAATGTAAGTAAACATAATTAGTTGTATCATCTGTTAATGTAAGTGAGTCGGCGGCGGTGCTAACAACTTGATACATTTCACCACTTGCGTCTTTTATTAATGCAGTTCCGGCAGATATGCCAACGTTTAGCGCACTTACATCAGTAACTAAGAATCCACTTACCACTCGTTCGTCTTGGGTATTACCAAGCCAAGTTCTTATTACAGATGCAGTTGGTGTATCTGTTGCAATTATAGTTCTTGTTATTGCCATTTCAATTCACCTATAATTCCACCGCATATATTATTGTTACTGATTTTGTATTATCAAATGTTTTTGGCGGACTCAATACGGTGTGTGTGAACAAAGTATTGTCATCGTTTCCATACAACCCAACTTCAGCCCACGTTCCATACCAACCCGAATCGGTAGCAGCGAAATAAAACGTAGCTGTTACAGTTTGTGCCGTATCATCGTTTAGGGATTCTGATACGGGTGCCTTTATTGTGCTTATTTGGCTTGTTAGTGCGGTATCTGTTACATCCGCCGCCGTATCATCATCACCCACAGCAATACCACTTATTGCCAAATCAACAGTTCCCCCCGCCATAGCGTTTGCAAGCAAATCCCTGAACGCATTAGTTATAATGTTTGTATGTGTTGTCTGTGATATAATCTCATTTGTCTTTGCATCACGTTCTATAATTAGTAATTTACCTTTTATACCTTCTTTTTCTCTTATATTTATGCCCATGTAAATAACCCCCACAACGTAGTCACCTTATCATATTCCGGGGTAGCATCTATATTATCTACCAGTGTTATATCCTCATCCGGAGTAAAAGAGTCTTCTGTTTCTTCTATATAATCTATCCCACTTGCTTGACCCGCTAATAATTGTTCGGCTTTTACTTTTCTCAAATCCGCAAACATCTTTGCAAACGTGCTGTATAAATCATCTGCCTTTGTGCAAGTCAAAACAATATTAGCTATCCTTGTGGAATCTATTATATACTTCACAGATAAAAATGTTTGTTCGCCCGCATTTGGTATGGTTGTGCTTATTGTTGCAATTTCACCCGGAACGTAACGTGTCCCCACTGTGTTGACAACATAATCCGATGCGGTCTGGAAAGTATATTCTAATAACTTCTTGGATGCCAATAATGCAGCGGTGTTTGCATCCTTGATACTGTTATCAAAGATTGGCAATTCGCTGTAATATGATCCCATTATCTTAGTGTCTGCATTGGATATTTTTATTACCTGTATCCCATAATAAGTTCTATATGCCAATATACCTGTTGCATCCGACCACCCACCGCCGGTATTATACTTGTGCGATGTTGCTGTATCATCGCATGAAAACTTATAAGTGTTGCTTGAATTTGCACCACACCTTGCTATTACCACCCAATATGTCTTTGTTATATCCACAGCGGCGTCAAAATAACTTGAACTAATCCACGCTGGCGTATCTGTAATCGTTGCACTTGAAAAACTACCGTATGCCACGGTTGACCCGGTAGGCGCACCCGAATTATCCTCTACTATTGAAAATTGTATATCTTCACTAACAATGCCAATTTTATCAATGTGCATATCTATTGAGAATAGATTAGTAACCGCTGGTGTGAAACTAAACGCCAACTGCCTATCGTTAATTGCGCTTGATTGGTGTGTTACCGTTGTTTCTGATTGGTCTAATGTCTTTTGCTTGCCACCTATGACCATAATCTTATCAAAGGCTTTACTTGCATCACGCCTTATCTTTGCATTAATTATGTTTCTGTCCTTTATGTTGTGCTGTGATACTAATTCAGATGGGTCGTAAAAGTGTAGATCATCGTCTTCATCAACATAGAAACTAGCACCAACTATGCTTGCAAGTTTTTCTATTGCCTCCCCCACGTATTCCCAAGATATCCTTATTTGGTCAATCGGCGTTGCGAAATCAGCCGATTCAACGTTTGTTGTTGTTATATCGGGACAAAACTTTGTTAATATATCTTCAATTATATCAGACACTAGCCACCCAACATAATCATTTACACCCGTTACAACCGTTTGCTTGAAACGTAAAGTCCCGTAATCTTCACCTTTTGCAACTAGGTCATATGCACCAAAACTATTTCTGGTGTAATCGATAGTTGTAATCTTGCCGTGGAACACCTTTCGGGTAGCCGGGGATTCTTCATCAACATACAGATAAACATCATCACCTATTCTAACAACATCATCATTAGTGCCGTTTGGATTCAATATATGTATCTCAAAACTACCCGACCTATTTCCCATTACATCCGTGAAATCGGCATGTGTGACTATGTTCAAATCCGCTAAATTGAGAGTTTGCCCCTCCCTAGTGACTATTATATTCCAACTAAGCAGCGTTAGTCCGGTAGTAACTGGTGTAACGCTGGTATAAACATTTGTGGTAAATAATACTGTTTCCATATAAATCCTTCCCAATGACGCTATAAATGAATAAGTTGGGGATATATTGACAGTTACTTCTTGATAAGTTCCAACACTTACTGCGTTCGTGGTGCTTATTTGTGGTGTTGCTACCAACGTCTGCACTGCATTTATATCTATCCCACCCACCACACCAACATCCAATGATGATAACAAAGTAAACGGTGCACCTATGCTAAAATCATAAGTTGGATTAATGTTCAATGTTGATAAATAATCCGTTACGGACGCCGTAGTTACTCCATACGTAGTGCCTATTGTCTTTTGTAAAATATAGGTCAAAGTAGGCACCACGCTAACATCAATACCGATTTCTTGTGTTGATAACAATGTTGACACGCTTTGTATTCCGACATCATTTGTAACACCAATATTAATTGTTGGTGCTAGTGATAATACCTTTGTTGCAGAAATACTCACAGATGATCCAATTTCAACAGAGTCTAATATCCACGTTCCATACGTAACGCTATCAATATCATGTATTGCATCAAACTCTACCGTTTGGTATAGTGTTTGTATTTGTGAAACAGATACATCACCAGTTATGCTAATTGGGATTGTTGGTGCTAATGATTGAACTACCGCTGGTGTCGAAAAGGCGCCCGTGCATCCAAACTCACAACTATCAAATAATATAGCGCCAATTGTAATACTCTCAATAGAATATATGCCATCAAAATCCACCGTTTGATACAATGTTTGCAGTTGTGATACCACCACCCCATTATCCACGCCAATATTAATTATCGGTGCTAATGATAATACCTTTGTTGCGGCCACATCAACATCAATACCAATATCTGTTGATTGTAATAATGTTTGTATTGGCGTAACTGCAACACCATTTTCTGCTGTAAATTCTACCGTTGGCAATAGCGTTTGTATCTGTGATGCAGAAATGCTATTCTCTATTCCAACGGATTTAGATAATTGGAATTGTAATTGTGTCGATGGCGTCCACACACCACTAAAATCGACATTGATTAGCGTCAAATCACACGCCGGGTATGCAACTGAATAATTAGATGTGATAGATACTTCTGGTGCCAGTGATAACACCTTTGTTATACTTGGCGATGTGTTTAGTGTGATGCTTGCAGATTTTACCAAAGACAACACCTTGGATAAACTTGGTGCCACCGTTGCCGTGAACTCAACAGTATCTTGTAATTGTTGTGACGATTGCCACCACATAGGAAAAATCATCTTCGGTGAGCTTCCAATTGTTACTGCACCGTCTATTGTGATGAAGGTTGAATAATTTGCAACGTTGTTATAAATACATTTGATCCAATCTTTACTTTTAGCATCTGAAAACACCCATGCTTCATCGACATAGCCTCGCCACCCATATTTATAACTCACTAAGTTTTTGTTCCCACCAAGTGTAAGATTTGTATTTGTATTAGTATAAATAGTTCCATTTGTTGAGTTATCGGTAGTAAAATTATTATCCCATATATTTGTTATGCTATCTGAACCAGATAAAGAAACGATTGCACCATGTAAATGCCAACCAGAAGGTGCATTACCACAAGCATAAGTTGCATTTAGATACCAAGTTCCACTTGTATTTTGCAAACTTACTCCGGCATCATTATTCTCATCAATATATGAATAAATATTATAATAAATTCCCGAATGTGAAGTGTTGGGTTTAGTCCAAGTCCAATTATATCCATTATCGGAAATCATTTTAAACCAACCGATAAAGGTATAATCAGAAGAACTACCAAAATGATTATAGTCTATCCCTGTATCTATAAATTGCCCATTTTTATCTGATGAGTATGTCCTTACCGCACTACCCACTTGGCCGGAAGAATATGAGCCTCCCGTTGCAGAATACCATGATGGTGTGTGTTGGCCTGAACTATCTGATAGTGTAGTGCTTTCTAAATGCAATATAGACAATGCATTAGTCCAGACATTAGCTTTGCTTTCAGTTCCTGTGATGGCCGGAGTTCCATACCAAAAGTAAATAACGGTGTCGGCAGTTGAGGATAAATCGACTTTTACATAAAAGATGGCATCTGTGCTATCAAAAACTACCCCTTCATGATAAAGTGTGGTTTGGCCGGAAGCATCGGAAGAAAACCAAACGCTGTCTTTGTCATCACCAGTGCCAAATAAATCCACATGAGAAGTAGAATTAAACTTGACCAGAACCGGAACGTTAGAAGTAGCACTGCCAATATAAGCATCAGCGTTAATTACTATTCTTCGTCTTTTTGCCTGTCCGGTTATAGCCAATTAGAAAGCCCCCTACTTTGGCATGAGTAGTTTTACTTTTGCCAATTCGGTATCGTATTCTTCTTTTGTTATTAATCCCAAGTCAAGATACCTTTTTTTCTGTTCTAATCCGGCAACGGCAATATCAAATATTTGTTCATCCGTTGGGTTTTGCTCAATTGGTGTTTTTATTGTATCGTTTGGGGTAAATGTTGGTGGCAAACCATAAGCACCGTTTTTATCAGTTGCTATTTGATTTATATTCCACCTATTTCTACCCCCTAGTAAAAGTTTTTGCATTGCATCCTTTCGCCCATCTTCAGTCATAAGAAAATCAGAAGCCACTCTTTGTTCAAATTTTATTTTTGTATTGGTATCTTTCTCATCTGGAAAATAATATCCTGTAAATATGATTATATTTCCTGTTACTTGTTTTTCAATTATCTCAACTTTATCCGTTCTAATCCCTCCTTCATGTCGCACATTCAAATCTCAATTCTATTCCATCAATAAAGACATCTGCTGCACAATCATCACTCGCCACTTTTCTACGAAGTTTCAAACAACACATATCACCTGCAGAAAGTCCATGAGCATCATACGCTATCGTTAGCGTTGAGTAGGTATATTTTCCTGCTGTTCCATCTACATTTTCTGCAGTATGTGCCACAAAACTATCTGAAGGATCATAATTCTCGCCATCGTTTGCACCAACTATTGAAACTTCCCAGCATATTGTTCCACTTGTGGCAGTAGTCCTATTTGGGATTGTAAATGTTATTCCCTTTGTAGCATCAAAAAAGCTTGGCAGTTTAAACGGTTCCCAAACCGCTGTTTCTGCGGTATCCTTATCAAATGCTAATTGGTCACGCTTATGATTTGTTCCGACTAATACTTTCTCTGGCTTATTTGTAGCTGTTTGATTTTCGTCTTTTGCACCAAACCACATCGAAGCGTATTTTTCCCCAGCCATAATATACACCTTTTGTAAAACAAAATAGGCGGTGTTTATGCCGCCCTTGCAACGGTCATTATCACTGTCAATTGCAGTGAGTCCCCATCTTCTACGTTCTTTGTGCTTGCAAACTTGTGCCTTGCCAACATAGTCCCCGCTGGATCACCGTCATCATTGAATACCCCACACTCGTTTATGGCTAGATTACCTGTAAACGAAAATGTCTTTTGCCATTGTGCCTTATAATCGGATTCGTATGTGCATGTTGCAGCAGCCCTTGCCCCCCCATTAGTTGAAATTTCTGAGCCTAGTGTGGTAGAATCGTTAGCCTCTGCACCCGTTCCACTACCTAGTGCTAAATATGTAAATGCATTAACGCTATCAGTTCCGTTTGCTAATTTTGCCAGTGCGGTCAATCCCGCATTAGTTATAGTTGCCATTTTCTACACCTTCCTCCTTAATATTTCCATTTTTATCTGTAATCTTCCACCTAACTTCATAATCCATTGTCGCCTTTGTATTGATTGTGTTCTTATTTTCCACAATGAATATCGGTGATTGTGGATTATTCCAGTCCGTTATAATTATACTCATTTAGAATCCCGTCCTACTTACATAGTTTATCCTTCTCATTATTTCATCCGCAACAGCTTGTGGATCAGTTGCGTTTTGTATATAAAATGTGTTGTTGTATACACTGCCACCACCCACGCCATTTTGTGTTGCAAGTATGTTATCGTCTGGATGGAATTGTATTACTTGACCATCTTTTGTAATCAAAGCGTCCCTAACAGATAGCATGTTTCCAAGTGCACCCAATCCGCTACCAATCATCGATGTTACCTTTGATACCGCCGTGCCAATTCCAAGTGCAGATACCGCTTTCCTTGCGGCTTCTGCTGCCCTTGCCATTATCTCAAATGACTTTGCCACACCATTTATGAGTGATGATAGTGCTGATAATATGCTTTGTATGCTATTCAACCCAAGCAAAGCCGCAAATAATTTCAATACTTCTTTTGTAAGATTAATAAATTCTTTTATCACCGATAGCACGGATTGTTTTAGCGGTTCTAATTGACCTTCTGCATTAAGCTCCATTAGTTTAGTAAATAGCGGACTAAATGCCTCAACGAATATTTCACCCACTTGTATCTTGAAAACTTCAATTGTGTTCTTCATCTGTGCTAATTTGTATTGCATCGTATCTGACATTGTTGCAAAGTTTTCTGCTGCTACACCCTCGGCGGAGTTCATTTCATCAAGCATTTGTGTGAACAAAGCGGCATTTTCCCCACCTAATCCCATAACGGCATTAAGTGCTTCTACCCTACCAAACAATGCGGCGGCTTCATAGTTGCCTTGTGATATTTCATCATTAAGTAAATCCATTGTGCCCTTGAATCCCAATGCAGTTATCATTGCTTGTCCATTTGCATACCCTAGCTTTGCGAATAATGCTTCCATATCTGTTGTAGGTTTAAGTAGTGCAACGAGTATTCCCCTTATGCTTGTTATTGCTTCGCTTGTGCCGACACCCTGTATTGTAAGTGTGGATAGCATCGCACCTAGTTCTTCTAGGGTCACGCCTAAGTTAGCCGCTATTGGTGTTACAAGTGCCAAAGACGCACCCATTTCATCAACAGTTGTTTTACCTAAATCCTGTGTTTTGATTAAGACATCTGATATACGGTCAACATCTTCTAGCGCCATGCCATAAGAGTTCATGACCGTTGTAAGTATATCGGCGGATGTAGCCATTGTTGTGAAACCACCAATTGCAAGAACATTTGCTTTTGCAAGTATTTCCATTGTATCAGCAGCCTCCACCCCCGATGAATTAAGTTCATAAATAGCATTTTGCACATCACCAATTGCAAAGGATGTTGTGCTTGCAAATTTCAGAACATCCTTTGTAAGTGTTACAAATTCTTCACCTGTTTTCTTTTGGATGGTGTTTATCTGTGCCATGCCGTGTTCAAAATCGACAAATGCGGTTAGTGATTCGTCTGTGAATTTCTTTACTGCCCTTAGTGCTTCTTCGCCAATACGTGCAATTATTACACCACCGGCAATTGTTGCGGCCGCACCCATTTTACTGAAAGCACCGCTAACACCACCAACACTATTTTGCAAAGAGTCAATACTGCCGTTTATTTTACGTAATTCTGACGTTGCACCGTCTTGGACCCTTACCCGTATTTCAACATCCTCGCCCATGGTCTTTCCTCTTTTCCCTTAATGCAATAAGTTCCCGGCTTGCTTGTTCACGATTGATTATAGTTTCATCCGCCGATGCATTGTTTGCATACGCCCACGCGGATATGACATCCATTAATTCCGGGATTGATAATTGTGGGATAGTGAAAACAGTATAACCCATTTGATGTAATATATACAACTGGGTCAAATACGCTTTCCTATCCTGATCCACTATTTCACCTTCACTTCCGTTTTTGGCATTTCAGATATTTCTATCAATTTATCCAACAGTGTTGCAAAGTATTTTGGTTTTCCCGCATTGACCAAATCTTCTAATGTAATCTCTGGTTCTGAAATATGCTTTGCTATTAGTGCTATTACTTTGTCGTTGTTGTCCAACTGGCTTAATTCGCCAAGTTCACCAATTAACAAAGGCGTCATTTTTATTGTTAAGCCATCGGGTAGTGTGATTAGTGTTCCAACTAACTTACCATCCGTGTCCCTTTTATATAAAAACTGTTCCTTTGTAGCTGTTGACATGTAAATCACCACAATCCAGCAGCGACCGTTATTGGTGCTTCCCAAACTACACTTGAAACTGCTTTTGCGGTAAATGGTATCTTGTATGCATATCCACCATCAAGCGGGAACGAAAGTTCAACTGAATCAAACATTGCATCGTCAATTGTGATTATTATATTATCTGCGGCATCTTCTGTCCCTCTTGTGATAACTATATCTTGTGCCGTTATCGCACCAAGAGAATCCCCACCAGTTACAAGTTCTTCAAGTTCTGCCGCTGTTGCACTATCTTCTACCCAAGCGATTATATTTCCAGTTACGGGTTCAAACTTTCCAATGTTTACAACATTTGGAACATTGCTGCCAATACCGTGACCCATTTTGACATTTCTTTGTATCTTGAAATTTATATCGGTTATGTAACTAATGCTTTTCAATGCGCCGACATCAATTGTCAAATCTTGTGCGATTATACTTGCTGCATCGTCTGGTGAGAAAGTTGTAATTGCTGTAAATGGTGCGTCCTTGTCATAATCCTTTCCGATAAACTCAAAGGTTCCCTTTGCGGGTGATGTAACACTCAAATCAAATGAAAGTGATTTTGCGTAACACCCTAGCAATTGAACAATCAAATCGTTTGTTCCATCTGCAAAGTAATTTGCTGTAAATGGAATTGCATCCGCCGTTGGTGTTATTGTCCATTTGTAAGGTGCGCTTTCTTCAACTGGTGTGGTAGCTGTAACAGCACCCAACATTATTGCAAATGGTAACCCAGTGTTGTATAGGAAATCTACACGACCACTAACTGTTGCTGGTCCTTGTCCAATGTGTGTTGGAACCCCGCCGTGCGCTGGTGTCCCGGTGTTGTTTGAGTTTTCAATTGAGTAAGATGCATTTTGGGTCAAACCTAAATATTCGCTGGCGAGTGTTCCTGCAGCGTCAACACCTGTCCCCCATGTGCTTTCTTTCTTGAACAATACTTCATATTTTGTATGTGCCATAATTATTCCTCCTAATCTCTTATCCTACATGGAACATCTATATGTATACCATGTATTGTTTGTTTCCCAACTACTTCTGTGGAAACTATACTAAATGTAATTTTATTACCTTCTTGTGATCCGAAATATTCGCATGTCTTTTTACCATCCGTATCTAACAATTGCGGATTTGCCCTTATCGCAACAATCACAGCAGCGAAGTAATCATCTATCGCCGTTGTTTCTGCATACAACACAAATCGCACATGCAATCTATATTCTTTATCTGGTATTGATGTTGATTGACTACCTAATGATGGGTCAACAAGTTCAATGAATACCGCCGGCAAATCATAAGACGATACAGTTATTCCCGGATATCCCCAATATGCAATTGTTGTTAGTCCAGTTGCCGCCGCGAAAATCCTTTTTATGTTTGCCAAGAAAGTAATCGGTTTAAACGCCAAGTGTGACCCTCCAAATCTGCTTTTTTGGTATCTGTTTTAGTAATTGATTGTATCTTACCTTTTCACGTTCAAACGCAACTAAATCAATTGGATATCCTTCTGATGTCAATGTTACTCCCATGTGGTCCACCCTGTTTACCTTTCCAGTGGTCATTTCCATCAAATCGTAGCCATGGCATAGTCCACTAATTATAAGCGTTGCAAATTCCCTTACAAGCGCGGCTTCGTTTGATGTGGATGCATATCCATATGTAATAGTAACTGTTGCTTTTGCAAGTCCGGGAATCCATCGTGTCAGTTCTGAATCCGTGGTTAGGATTATATTATTTTTTTCTAACTTCACAGTTGATGCCGTTATTGTTGTCCCGTCTATTTCCAGTGCAGAAATTGCCGTGACTGGTGCGTAATCTGATAAATAGTATGCGTTCTTGAATAGGTCGGTGTAATACTCATAATTGTTATTAGTTCGTATGTTATCGTTTTTTATATCAATATCGCCAGTGTATGTTGCAGATGTGAATACATAGCCCGTTAGTTTTTCAATGAAAGCATCGGTGCTATCAAACCATGTTTGGTGTATATCCTCTGGACTCTTTGCAATTATTTCAGAAATTGCATATGGTGATGTATAGTTGCCATATCCAACTACATATGCTTGCGTCTTTATGTCGGCTGGGTAATTTATTGATATATCATTTATTAGTGTGCTTGCGTCCGTTCCGGTCCCTTTGAGTGTGCACGTTATATAAGTTAATGCGTTCAATATAGCAACTATTTTTGCAAGCGTATTATTATCAACGTGTGTCAAATCATACGTGGTCGTGCTTGTATCTTGCGTTAGGTATAGCGTGTTATTCATTTTATATAGTTGCCCAACACCCGTTCCAGAATATTGAATTACAAATGCTTCGCCCATTATATTCCACCAGCTATAACATAGTAACCGAAAACACTAATAAGAAAAGATAAAACTATTAGTGCACCGGTTACCTTGCTTTTCCATGATTCTACATCTTCCAATCTCTTTTCGGTTTCCTTCTGGTCGGCACACATGGATTTCATTTGTTTTTTTATCCACACCGTATCGGTTTTGATAATAGCAACATCTTTTTGTATACCCATAAGTGCCTTTGTAACTTCAGAGGATTCCATGTAAATCACCCGGACCAAACAGCTATTGCTTCAGTTCCATCGGATTTTACATATGGCAAATACCATGTTCTAGGATTGTAGAGTTGCAGACAAAACAACACATCATCAAGCGTTCCAGTTGCTTTTACGTATGGTGCGTGTGTATCGTAAATTGTTCCACCCGCTGTAACTGTAACATCTGTTGCTTTGATTGTTGTAACGGATTGGTCATCTAGTGTTAGTGTCCCAAGTGAACTATATTTCTGTCCAACTGCCCCTGCTTTGGGTGTAAAGGTCATTCCTGTTGTTGCTTCGAGTGCGGCTTCAAGTTTTCCAAACGTGTCATATGTTGCAACTGTGTATGTGTTGGATTGTGTGGATAATACTGTATATAATGTGGTAATATCCTGTGCACTTACATCGTTTATTGCTGTGCTGTTTACATCAGCGGTATAATCCCATGCAACAAGTGTTAGATCATCCATTGCAGATAAAGCCGTGAATATTTCCCCGACCGTATCATAATCTGTTGCAGAGTTATTCAATGCAACTGTAATTGAGAAAGCCGCAGTGTAATCCGATGTAATATCTTGACTTGTAACATCGTTCAAATATGTAGGGGATAGCCCACTAACATATGTTCCAACACCAGTTAGAAGTGAACAATTGTAATCCGTTCTTGCACCTATTGCAGTAACAAGTTTTCCAATTGTGTTATATGCCGTTGCGGATACGTTGTATGTGGTGTTTGTAGAATTTCCATCATTTGTGAGCTTAACGTGTGTTGAGTTTATGTCGAGTGTAACGGTCGTCCCGGAATTTGCAACTATATCAAATACGCTAACGTTTGCCCTTGTGATTATGGTATATGTTGAATTTGTGGTAAGCGTTACAGCATCCGCCGTTGTTCCCGTATAAGTTAGATTGAAATCCTTTACATCATCCAAAGCGATTGTTATCGTTCCAGAACTTATGGTTAGGTAAGCTGAATTACACTCGCCACTATAAGCTATATCCCCCACGTCAATAGCACATAATGTAGCCGGTATGCTAACCGCAAATAATACTAAGGCAAATGCAATAATCAAATTCTTGTTCATTGCAATCACCTATGATCCCATTGCCAACCATATGCCATCTGAATCTGCTGTGTTCACAACAGTTACGGTCCCACCAAATATGTGTGTTTCGTCGATTGCTGATTCATCGGCCACTGCTGCCGCACCCGTTGATTGCATTGTAAAGTATTTTACTTGACTCAAACCCGTAACTATGTCGCCACCTGTTGCACCATCGGCATTGGTATATGTTCCGTATGTAGCTTTTACACTACCTAAATTCATCGTTCCTGTTACTGTGTAACTAAAAGTTCCTGTCATTTTTATTCCTCCTAATAACCTATTGCCCACCATATTCCTGATGTGTTAGCGGCCATAACCACTGTTGGGTCCGTAGCCAATAATGGCGTTGCGAAACTTTCATTGATTGATGATGCCGTTGCTATTACAGCGTTTCCCGTTGGTTGTAATTTCATAAACTTTATGCATTTCAACCCTGTGACAATATCGCCACCAGTAGACCCACCTGCACATACAAAAGTCCCAATGACCATTGTTTCACTACCCGCGTATATTCGGTCAGTAATTGTTGTGGTAAATGTTCCAACCATTTAGTCCACCGCCTTTTTTGGTCTTGGTTGTGCTTTTGGTGTTATTGGTTTTGGTGTTTCTATTTTGGCTTTTACTGCCGTTGCTTCGTCAATGTTATCAATTGTAACGAAAGCCGAGGATTCCTTGAAGTAGTTGTAATCTGTTTCATTATCTACCGTTGTGTATGCATTGCCAACGAACACATATGGGTGTTTCCCGATTCTAGTTATCCCGGGGTGTGAAAAGATTGACTCTGGTCCAATATATTTTACTTTGTATTCCATTTCTATACCCCCATAATATAAAAAATAAGGAGTTTCCCCCTTACTTCAAATCTCTTAGTTTTCCGTGGCAGTGGAATCCAGTAGCTACGAGTTCACCACTCATGTAGTAAACCCCTTCTCTTGCAAACTTATCAATTGCTTGGTAATCTTCGGATTCAAAGTATTGCACTGGTTCTAATACGCCCATTTCAATTCTGTCCAAGTCCAAAACATATAGTCTGGATATGGTATCCTTAACTACATCGTTGGATGTTAGAATTGGTATATCTTGATACATTGCAGCCATGAATCCCGTTTCCTTGCCTGTGATCTGAACACCGTTTACATCAAATGTGATGTTTCTGGAGTCATACCTTAGTTGGTTTCCCATTTCTTGGTTCATCCTAGAGAAGGTATCGTAACCTGTTATGATAACTTTGTTTGCCCTAGATTTCCAGTAAGGTCTAACATTATCCAATAGTGTGTCCACTAATGACATTGTGAAAGTCCTGTCCGTTCCGCTGTTGTGCCCAACGTATGCATCGTAAGTTGATCCTGAATCTCTGTCTAGTAAGTATATATCGTTATCGTTTTCATCAAAGGCACTACCTGCCGCATCTGTGCAGCTTGTGTCTTCGGAATTTGAAGCACAAACTCTGTCGATAGATTCAAAGTTGTATCCTGCAGTAGTTCCGCTTGTGGATAGTAATGGAACGTTTGCACATTTCTTGAACTCTGTTTCTGTGTATGCCTTTAGTTCGTCCCATGTTACGACATCGTTCTTTCCTTGTAGTGCAAGTTGTTTCTTGGACATATCAAATGATACGGAAACTTCTTTTACTGGAACGTTGATTTCTGCCATTGTTGGCTTTGTAGTTGCTGGTATTGCTGCAGATTCGTCTATACCTCTACCAGTTGAATTACCTGCTGCGGTAATTAATCTGTAACCACCTTTTTGGTATGGTCTTTTTGGGAGTGCTGCAAAGATGTTGTATTCTGTGCATAGTTCATCCCATAGTTTAGCACCATAAACAACGTTCATGGCACCAGTTGTAGTTGTTATTACTGGTGCGTCCTTTGCGAAATCCTCTTGACCAATGCCAAGATTTTCTAATGGGTTCCAGTAATATTCCCTCTCAATATCTTCAATAGTTCTAATCTTTTTTGCCATATTTAGTCCCCCTAAATATCAAATTCCCTAATTAATTCTTTCCACGTTTTCTTTGGCTTTTCAGCGTCCGCCGTTCTGTGAACAACTGTAAAATCTTTCTTGATTTTTTCGATTACATTTTCGGCTATCTTGTCAACGTTAATTGGTTCTGGTGCCGGTGTTTCCACCTTTGGCACCGGAGTGATAGGATCAGTTTTAGGTGTTTCTTTTTGTTCGGCTTCCTTTTTCTCTGTGGAAATCTTACTAATGGTTTCGACAATCTCTTTCTTGAAACCATCGAAATCTTCTTTAGTAATATATGTAGCTTCTACCTTGGGTTCTTTTGCCTTTGTATCTGCCACATCTGTTTGTGGATTTTCATCCTTAACATTTTCTTTTGGTTTGTTTTCTTTTTGTATATCTGTGGTCATTTCCTCACCCACATCATCTAAGTCTTCATCAGCCGATTTTACTATCTTGAATTTCGCCAATGGATTAGCACCATCACGCACGATAGCAACAGAACTTAGATTTAGTTTGTTTACTAAACGATAACATTTATCCGTATCGCATATACGATTGTAACTTACTACACGTCCGGCCAATGAAAATGAATTATATTCATTATTGTTAATAAAATCAATTGCACTCTTGCAAAAAGATGTATCACTCCATATCTTACCAAATACAAATAAGGATTTTTCATCTTTTGGTAAGTATGGGAATAATTCTAAATCCCTATCGTTTGGAATCCTAACGCCGGTTTCATACATATTCCCGGACAATTCCTTAGATAGTATAATCTCACCAATCATCATATCCCGATGATCCAGTGTTATTCTAGCACGTTTCAAAAGGTCGGGTAATGCGTTTTCAATGGCGTCCATCTTCATAATGTCGTTTTGCCTATCCAAGACTTCTACGCTTGCCGGACCATATATGTATAATTCGTTATCAAAATTGAACTTCTGGAAATCCCCAACGAGTTCAAACTCGGCGGTCTTTTCTGATTTCTTAATTTGCTTGTATTGTGATTGACATATAGCAAAAGCACTGGATGTCATTTCCTTTTTTTCTTCCTCGTTTGGTTCGCGACCGTTCTTGTCTTTGAACTCTTTTGTTTTCTTTTCCATTACTGAACTAACACACTCATCTACCCACGCCGGCATTTTTATTTCCCCCCTCGTTGTATTTCTTATTATATAAATTCCATAACTTGCGTCTAATATCTGCCATTTCCGCTTCTGATGGTTCACGCTGGTATTTCTTTTTGAACGATTCAATGCGTTTAGGATATGCAATTTTTATTTGGTCATTAATCCATTTTGCCATCACAATCCCCCACATCTTCGTTCAATATTTTTTATCATTACACCGGCACGTTCCATTGCAGAATTGTATAAGTATTGTGTCCGCTTCATCTTTCGCACCATATGAACTCCCAATGGTGGTGGTTCAACATACTTTGCATAACTTGCCCGTGCTGCAACAGTAGCACCACCGCTTTTGGGTGTTGCCGCTATACTTCTTTTCAAGTTACCAGTTATAATTGGTGCACGTTGTCTTGCCTTTATTGCAGTTTCCAAAGCCCACTTTCGGACTTCATCATCTATAATTTCTTTTACCTTTCCCGGTGCACGTGCAAATGCGCCGCTTCTTGATAAATCAATATTAACACGTATCATAAAAAGTCCTCATAACATTGGCAATTTGGATGGAAAGGAACTCCTTTGCCAACGCTATAATTACTCTTAATATCAATCCAACCTTCTGACTCGGCTTGTTCACATATTGGACACCCGACACCTGCCATGACCGAACGCTTTTTAGTTGCGCCTAAATCAAGTGCTGCCGACTTTCCACTTTCTACATAGAATCGTGCGGATTCGGTAAGAGCTACCATACCCCAGTAATATGAATCACGTCTTGTAAAATATTCCAATAACGCTTGTGCGGCCGTAGCCGGTGTGAATCCATCTTCTGATAATGCAAGATTTTCTAATATCTCAAATATCTTTCTTTTCTCTCTTTGTGACCACTCACCCATGAACGGTGTTTTATATGTGGAAAGAAATTCTTGCAAGTAAGCCAGTGCGTATGGATCATCTGATTTCTTGAAATCTTTGGATTTCTTTTTATATAGTTTGTTATACCCATCACTGAATATTGGGTATGCATGATAGCGAATAGACGTGTCGATGGCCTTTCCCATATCATCAATTTCCGTTTCTATTGCACGGAATATCTTTGACCTATCGCCACTATATTCACCCGTAAGTGTTATAATATTTTTATTATATCTTTTTATTATGGATTCTAAATCAATCCTAAATTGTTCAATTAATTGTTCGTTGTAATACGGATTAACAATTACGCCTTTTGCAAAATGATTATGTGTCGGATCATCACAAGTGCATGACTTAGAATAGTTGTAGGGTTCTACTGTTTGTGCTGGCAGTTCCCTAGTTAATGGTATGTTCATTGTCTTGTCGGAATTGAACGTAACATCAAACCCAGCGTCCACTAATAGTTTAGCCGCTTCTGCCCTAATCTTATACACCATTTCATCTTGCACTTGGTCCTTTTGTTCTACTTGATTGAAGTCAAAATACCAATCCGTTATTCCCAAGTTCTTCATTATGTTGCTGTTGACCGGTTCTGTAATTGAACGCATAACAGCACGCGTGGTATTGTTCATAACGTCTATTTGCATTTGTGGATTGACACCAGATTTCCCAGATTCAATTATGCCCGCATATACCGGTGCCACACCAAACACCCTAGCTATTGTTTCTTGATAGAGCTTATACCACTCCAAAGACATCATCTTTCTTGGGTCGGGTAATGCATCAATGACTTTTATATCGGTTGCTGTTTGTGAACCCATATACAAATCAATTACCTTATCACTACCGGCCGTTGATTCTGCATCGTTTTTCTTTTCGTTTATATCATCTACAAGTGCGTCCACATCTTCTTGACTAACACCAATGAACGCAAATATCTTTGCAAGTTTGCCTTTTGTGTATGTTGCACGATTTAGAACGTCCATTGCCAATTGCGTGTGCAACTGATTGATACAGCTAATTACTTTTGGCGTCCCATAAGGATCGGGTAAACGCCTATTCAAATGGCCCTCTATTATTTCTTTCTTTGCAAATCTGTTTATGATGTTATTTCCAACTTTAGTTACGTATGCAGTTTCCCATAGTGGACCGCCGCATGTTGGACATGTAGTTTTATCAGTATAAAATGTATCAGCTTCATAACACACCGGACAAAATAATTCATTTGCGTTCTTATATACCCTAATATATCGTGCATCTTCAACGAACAATCCTTGTGGTTCGTCCATTAGCATATATTGGTTTTGTTTGTTTGCAAGAACGTATGAAACGGACATGTAATATTTATCAAGTGGTAATTCCCATCTTAATGCAGAACGGATAATATCATAAAAATCATATTCATTATTTGGATTGTCCAAAAACATTTCCATTTTATTTTTTTGACCTACATCTGGCGTTCGCAATTTGCCGCCACATGTGCACGTGTTCGTTTCATTAGGTGGCACATCATACGTCAAACTACATCGTGTGCACTTGTAATGGAACATTGGAAATATTGCCCAACCCGGCGTTGTAACTTCTCTAACAATAGCATCTATAATTGGACCAACAAGCGGACTTGCATCGCAATACGCTAGAATAAGTTTATCATTGTATTGCAATTCAATTACTTTTGTTGACTCAATACCGTAGGATATGTCTTTCTTTTTGAGATTTGCTTTCGCCCGCTGCACGACTAATTGTTTCTTAACATTATCCAATTCCGATTTTAGTATGTCTAATTCGCTTTTGGATTTAGATACTCCGCCGGGTAATATCTTAGAAAAAAAGCTCAATACATATATATAAGGTGTCAAATCCTTTTTATACTTTACCTAACAAATGCAATATAAAGGCGACCCACACTGGCACATCTGATCACCAATGGTAAACTATTCGCCGTGTTGCGTGGACTTACCGCCTAAAGAAGTGGAGAAGGGGGGACTCGAACCCCCAGCCTCCTCATTGCAAGTGAGGTGTTCTTCCATTGACCACTACATCCCCGGTATAAAAAAAAACTAATCCAAATGAATTAGTTTATTACAAAAGGTATCTGTTTACCGGTATAATCTTTGTAGGAATATACAAAGGTGTATGCCGGTCTGTGGAATCCGCTGTGTGTGTATGCATCGATTATTTCTGGCAAATGATATGATCCACGTGCCCTAACATATCCGATTGTAGTTTCGGTATCACTAACAGCTTTGTTAGTTTCAACGAGTCTATATAGTATAACGTCACCGCTTCTACCTATTTGTTCAACATATCCGGTTTCTGCACTAACGGCGACCATGCTTGCCACCATTAGAACGAATATTGTTGCAACGATTGCTTGTTTGAACATATTTTACCTCCTATAATGGGATTGTTCCCATAAGATTATATATCTAAATTTGCCTTTTATACTTAATGGTAAGGGGTGGCAGAGTCGAACTGCCGTCAACGGGTCCAAATCCCGCTATACTTGACCACTATACTAACCCCTTGTGAAGCCAGTAGGGAGATTTGAACTCCCGGTTTGTCCCTTACGGGGGGACCACAGTATCCAAACTCTGCTATACTGGCATAGTGCGGTAGTTGGGAATCGAACCCAATTCATAAGTTTGGCGAACTTACGTGTTGCCATTACACTACAACCGCATAATGGTGGGATGTGTTGGATTTTCACCAACGCGCATGGGTAGGCGTGTTGTGATGACGCCTCGTTTTATGTCTTGCCCGCCCGTCTTACCATACTCATCTGGACGGTCTTGCCCGCACCGTATCGCTACACCGGACAAGTTCCCCATAAGCTGATTACCCAAGTTCTGCTTGGGAACATCCCATATTATAATTATATCATTTCTTTTTATACTTAACTATTAAGTAATTATACTCAAAAAGAAAAATATTAAGTAAATATACTTAATCCATATAATTGTGCAATCTACTTTGGCCAACAAATGCGTTAGCACGGTCTTTCGCAACGTTGAAATATTTATCGACCATTTCAATGCCGATTGATTTCCTTTTCAGTTCCATACAAGATAGGATTGTTGATCCGCTACCCATGAACGGGTCTAATACTATATCGTTTTCTTTTGTTAGCTTCTGTATTATGTCGTTGCATAAACTTATTGGTTTCTGTGCCGGGTGTAATAAGTTATTTGGTATGCGTGGATATCTCAATACATTGCCCGTGTCCTTTTTAGCGTAGAACGGCATGTTGCCTTTTGAGAATACAATTACCATTTCAAACTGATTACGCCAATTCTGGCCCAGACCGAAATTAACTTTATCCCAAATCAATACGGTTCTTACGTCCAAATTAGCCAATGGTAGTTCTTGGTAAAAAATGGGAAATGATTTATAATCACAAAAAACACAACCACCACGGTCTTTTCTCAATACACGATAAAATTCAACAAAAGATTTTTTCATAAGTTCTGTAAAATCTGTATCGGATAAATTATCGTTTGCAAACCACTCGGCATCTATAATCCTATTGCTCTTATACCCTACCTTTGTTTTCCAGTTGGTCACACAATTGTATGGTGGGTCCGTGAATATCAAATCCACGCTTTCGTTTGGTAGTGATGGGAAAACATCCTCACATTTATTATTATAAAGCACAATGTTTTCCATCACCGTTTTGTTCAAATTCTGCATATCACTCAACCGGAATCCAATCATCACATACATACCCATCATCCACCGGTATGCCACGCAAAACGCAATCCTTGAACTCGTCACAATGCCCGCAGTTTGTGCATGTTGTTTGATTTTCCCTTGGAATCCAAAATGCGGGTGCGTTCATTTTGGACACCCGCTTTCCAACTTATAGATGTATGGATGTATTTCTGATATATGGCCTTTCTCTTTTAGCCACTCTAATGTTCCCAATAGCTTTTCTTCTGACATCGACCTATCGCGTTTTGCAAATGCCAACAGTTCGTTGAAGTGTGTCCCTTTGATTTCACCAGTTTCTTTTAGGCATGCCTTTTCAAATGTATACATCAGATTTCCAACATACATTGCATCCGACATATCACATGCTATTTTCTTCAATTCATTAATACCTTGGTTTGTTATTGTTGCCATTTATAATCACCTTTTTGTTGGAAAGGTTACGGTTATCTCTTTTGAAAGAGTAACTATACCCTCAAAGTTTTCTGGTGCTGCCCTTACAATCTTTTCAAATGCTTTAGTATCAAGTTCCAAAGCCATATCGTGTTCCTTTGCCCACTCCAAAGCGGTAGAATCTTGGTAAACTAATCTTAACATTTCCCTTATACCAATCCCACCATATAGTTTCTTTTCGTGTGTCTTGTGGTATATTTCCACGGCATCGGCGGTTATTTGTATTTTCAATACTGCCATTTCTTCTTCCACTTTGTTAATGGCTTGCTGCAACTCGGCGTTTTGTTCCATGAACGCAATGTATTTTTCTTTCATCTGTGCTCTTAGTGTTTCAAGTTCTGCTTGTTTTTCCATATATTTATTTACTTCATGTTCCATAACACATCACCAAGTATAAATTACAATGCTAAATATATAAAAGTTACCACTATGGTATAAAAGACTTGTCAAAAATAAATCCACGAGTATAAAAGCGCGTTGTCAATTTTACTTATAAAATAAAAAAATTAATATATTGAACACGTGTGTGTCGTGTTGATCCGTTCATTTGATTGCATATCGCGTTCATCAATATATTCCCCGCCGCACGGACAATCGTCCTCACAGCACCTTATTACCTTGCCACATTTGTTACATACTTTCATATTAATTCCTTTCCGTTATATCAAGAATCTTATATATACATTTCTAATTTACGCGGAATTGCTAATTGGCAATTAGTATACTTGGGTATACCTATTCACCGGCAATTAGTATAATGGGGTATACTATAAATATGTAAAATGTATTTTATACTTAACTATCCCACGATGTCCAAATTGTATTATTTTTGTTACATATGTTACATTAATTAAACAACTGTTTAATGATCCAGAACTTCATTATAAAAAATAGGCAAATCGTTTAATAGAAACTATATTTTATAGAAAGGTATATAAGTGTTATCCTAATACCATCGAACAATAACTTTATATACTTAGCTATCCACGGGTGTATGTGGAGTCTATGAATACCACAAGAATTGAAAGCCAACCCTTCGGTGCTGTTGCCGGGTTGACCGTTGGAAACAACGCAACAACAGATACACAAACAAAGGTGGTCTTGTGAAATACAAGACTTACGAGTTTGAATATACAGAAGAAGAATTGGAACAGATGATAGCTTCTTCTGGACTAAAGAATAGAAAAGAACTTTTTGACATGGCTGAAAAGAAAATGTTTGAAATGCAAAGAGATGGAAAAGTCGTGGTGTTTCAAAACGCACTAAAACTTGTTTCTGACTTTCCATCGATACACAACGCAAAGCCAACTGAAAAGGTAGTTCCCCGTGGCGTGGATATAGAACCGCCAACACTCAAAGTTGAAGTAAAAGAAATTTGCGATACCGACACAAGGGAAGATTTTACCTTTGCACCCGCAAAGAAAACTGACACGCATATGAAGATTGCATTGTTCGGTTCTTCTGGTAGTGGTAAAACATATTCTGGTCTACTATTGGCAAGCACATTAGCACAAGGGAAAAAGATAGCTGTTATTGATACAGAAGATAACAGTGCTGCATTATACACTAAGTTGGCAAAGTTTGATACCTTAATACTAAGGCCGCCATATTCACCAGAAAGGTATACCAAAGCAATAAAGATGGCGGAAGAAGCTGGATATGGTGTCTTGCTAATTGATAGTGTAACACATCTTTGGACCGGTTCCGGTGGTATATTAGAAATGGTGGATCAAGTAAACATGACCGCACGGGACAAACGTGCCGGGTGGAAATACGCTACACCAAAATACGAAGCGTTCTTAGAAGCTATAAAGAACGCACAGATGCACGTTATATGCACTGTAAGAACAAAGACCAAACTACTAGAAACAGAAGATGAACACGGCAATAAGTCTTTCAAGAAATCAAACGATGAACCTATAATGAGAGATGGTATTGAATATGAGTTCACTACCGTTCTTGATATAGACATAAGCCACTTGGCAAAGGCATCGAAAGACAGAACTGGAATCTTTGATACAATCAAACCCGAATACATAACAAGCGAAACTGGAAAGCTATTCCTAAAGTGGTTGGGGGAACAGTAATGTTTGTAAAAGGAACTATATTCGATGCAAACAATAGACCCATACCGGTGTGTGAAATAGCAAGACAAAATACAAACATCGTAATAGATTTTCCATTGTGGAAAAAGATACAGAAACACTGGCCAGATGGTTGTATTGACGGCGATTATGTATTCGATGAACGTGTTGCAAACAGTAAGATTAATTATGCCGATTGGGAAGAAATTGGTATAATGATGGGATGGCTACCTGATTGGCATAGTGATGCTGTGGAAAAAATAGGTGGTGATGCAAATGGATTCTAAGGAATTTCTAAAGAACTACATGGCAAACAACAACAAAGATGAAAAATGGCTTGCAGATAAGATACAACACAAGAAAGACAAAGTTGGTGGATTGCTATCTGATGAAGGTGCAACACACCTTATTGCCGGGGAACTTGGTTGGCAAATTGACCAAACACAAGAAGTATACTTTGTAGATGGCAGATACCTTACAGCGTTGGGTGATGAAAACCTAATTGGGTGGATTGTTGAAAATCCTACAAATGGAAAAAGACAAGGTCGTATAGACACAGTGATAACAAAAGTTATTTCCGTTGGGGATGCTCAACCCGGGAAATCACAATACACATCCGCTAGCACTGGTGTAAAGGTAACAGATGGGAAAGTTCAGACATGGATTAATTTCCAAGACAAGCCACAGTTTGTTTCTAAAAAGAACAACATAATCCCTGGGAATCTTCTATCAACAGAAGTTCAAATGATAAGAAGCAATCTAATCGGTAGAACTATTGAAATACGCAACGTGGACATTTGGGAGTCCAACAACGGCACCCTGCAATTATCAACAAACAACTTTTCAAAGCTAATAGTTTTGAAAGACATAAAAGAAAAAGGGGAAGGGCAACCTTCCCCCACAACAATATCTGGATACGGTAATGGTGTGTTTCCAACGCAAACAGAACTTGACAAAACCCCAAGCGTAAATGTGGGAACTATTTGCTCGAACACCGATGACGTTCATACCACAATATACAACTTTGTGTTTATGAACAATGGCGTTACAATCGATAACATATGCGATATGTTTCCAGATTACGATAGGGAACAAATAAATGATGTAGTTGAAGACCTTATCAATAGCGGTGAGGTATACGTTGATAATGGAACGATACGGGTGTTATGACGCAAGAACTAAAAAGTATTTTTAGCCAAAGAGCTTTGGCCGAGGAGTATGGGGAAAACGGCGAACTATACTTCTCTAATTATTTATCTCGTTGGGAAATAGATTATAAACCCAAACCCAATAAGACTTCTAAGTGGGATTTCCGCATAATGGATGTTTACATTGACGTGAAAACTCTTGTGAATAATTACAATCCACAAAAAGATTATTACGCCAATGTTTCTGCACTACAATTATCTGCTGATATAGACATTTATGCATTTGTTTTTTACAACGCAATAAAGGATAATATGATCCTAGTTGGTGCTGCCACACCCTACACAATCACACAAAAAGGCATACTAAAAAGGCGTGGCGAGTTGGAACGTGGGGATTTTGTTTACCAGTGCGATACATATATTATTCAAATTGCCGACCTAGAGCACTTTGTTTCTGTGCTTGATTGGTGCTTGTGTTCAAAATACGGTGGTGTTTTATAATGTTTTTAGTTTCCCTTTATAAATGGACTCCAACTATTCCAACTTTTCCAAGTTTTCTATTATATATATGTTATATATCAATGATAATAATATACGTATATATATATCTTGATATTATATATACATATATAGGAAAGGTTGGTAAAGTTGGTAAAGTTGGTGTCGTGAATATTGGAGGTATAATATGGTAAATGCAAGAACGGACGATATAATGTTGGCCATTAAGAACGGCAAAACTACCCGCAAGGAATTAGTTGAAACGTTCCCACGGTCAACATTGGATTATAATATGAACAATCTGAAAATGGATGGATTTGTAAAATGTGAAATAGTAAACAAAGAAGCTGTGTATAGCATAACAGAAAAAGGCAATAACTACATGCACACGATTAAGAACTTCGATGGCGTTGATATAAACATAGCACCAAAAGAGATTATACAGTTGTTGAAAAACGAAATAACAAATCAAATCATAATTGAGGACGAAACACTTTTAGATATGTTTGTGACCATACCCTTTTGTTATGGTGCTGTTGGTAGAAATTCTTTTGGATTAATGCCTATGATATTATCGTCACCGGGTAGGGGTAAAACAATACTCGTAAAGATATACCAAGAGATTACAGAAAACACAAGATACATTGATTGTAAAGATATACTAACGCAAGGTGGTATAGAAAACAGATTCAAGAACGCAATATCATCACAACCCGACATATTAGTTGTTGATGAATTTTCTCAAATATGGGGTAGCAAATTAACCGCATTACAAAGTTTGATTGCAGAGCATAAGTTTCCCGTGGTCCTATTAGGAAACCCATCAACACACATAACAAAATACAATTACAAGGAAACACCCATAACACAATGGGTATCAAACATAAACAAAAGCGAACAACACACATCAAGAAGTTTCTTAGATAGGGTAAACCTGCGCATATATTTCCCGGATTTGAAACAAAAGAAAGATAACGACAAAAGATTGTTGAACATACTATTTGACGATAGTATTGGTAATCTTACTATTGTGGGTGCATACCTGAAACAACAGAAAAACAAAAACCCAAAGCCAAACGCAGATGCCATTGAATACTTTGCAGAATTAATAGAAACGTTCCAACAATACATGCAAACTAATCCAGAGATAGACATACAAAACAAAGTAATAGATTTGGATAGTGTTCCAAAGATTATTAGATTGGGTGATTTGATTGGTTGGGATAATCAAGTGCGTTTCAAAATATCGTTGGCAATGTTAGCACGTGGTATTGCACTTAGGGATAACAATCCACAAATAGTCCCGGATTATTTTAGAACATCTTTTAGTTGGTATTTTTATTTTGCAAAACAACTTTATGGTATAGATATGTTGGCAGAATTGGAAAAGTTCAAAGCCGCACTAAGACAGAAAGATTTGGAAAAAGAAAATCTAAAGAAAGAACTTGCCGAACGAAACTTGCAAAAAGAAAAGAAAAAGGCAAAAGATGAAGAAATAGAAAAACGCAAAAAAGAAGCGGCTGAATACAATGCCAAAGCATACGCAAGATATTTTGGTAATGATAAGGGGGGATTGTAATATGTTGCAAACTATACTGGATATTGTAAAGGAAAATAAAGGTATACCGGTAGAATCAAAGGACATACAGATTGGCAGTAGAAGCAGATTAAGAGATTTGCAGCGTTACAGAAAGCTAGTGGATCAGAAACACCCAATGGTAAATGGATTTTGTTATGGTTATAAGTGTAATTATACCATTGGGAATTGTAGTCCACGTGCAATAATCTATTGGTTTGGTGAAATCGTATTGGACGGCACGAAATACGTGCAGAAAGAGAACGCTGTGTGGAATTACGAACACTACAACGCAGAATTAAGCACGACCACTATAACTTCAAGTGATTACTATCGTTAGTGTAGGGGTAAACAATAATTTATAGGGTTCTTTATATGGAAACAGATAAAAAAGATTATTGTTTTAGGCACAATCGCATATTACACGAATACAATATGCGGGATGGGTGCAAAGATTGCAAGCATAAAGGGATTCTAATACAATATGCCGTGTATAACTACAAGGGCACCATGATAAAAGGGTCTAATCTCGACAAGCAATAGTTAAGTATAAAAGTAAAACAACATATTGAAATATGGGGATATCCATGGGATATGAAGAAATTGTATTTCAATATGGTCCCTTAATACTCGGTGCGGTATTAGCATGGGTAGTAAGGGGATGGAAAGATTGGAAAGATGTAAAGCAGAAGATAACGGAGTTCAAAGACCTAGTTGGTGCCGTTGATGACGCAATTTATGACGATGCCGTTTCTGAAACAGAGTTTAGAAACATCTGGGAAAAAGCAAAGGCATTGTTCAACAAGTAGGTGTTCTTATGGGATTTACACAAGAAGATATAGATAGGGCAAAACAAGAAGATACAGTTGGGCAATGGTTTGAAGCCAACTACAAGAGTGGCATAACGAAAGAACAATACCAAGCCGCAAAGAAAGTAATGGGTGATCTACTAAAGAAACATGGCGGCAGAGAGGGGCTAGAACAAGATGCAATTGATTGGGCAAAATACCAAGAAGCGATGACCATAGTATATTCTTATTCTAACGATGCAATGGAAACCGCACTAAAAGAACAAAGAGATTTGATTGATAGGAAAAACAGACTATCGGATTTCTTCGAGTCCAACATCGACCTTTTGTTCAAGTTGCCAACATGGGCACGCCGAAATATTAGGGTTTACACTGACATTGGAAAACTTAGAGGTATTGAAAACCTTTGGGAAATAGTCGGAATCGCCGACGAACCCGCTGAGGTTATATTGCAAATCGCAAACGTGATTTACAACACCACGGGATATTTAGGCGAAGGCGATATAGGCAAACTTGAAAACGGTCCAGTGATATTCATTTGGCCAAAACCAAATTGCAGTGGCAATTGGTATAGCTACATTGAGTATGTTGAAAAACCAAAACCACCAACTAGCGGCGGTGGGTGTTGCGGAGGTATCTGTTAATGCCACGCCGATGTCCTCGTTGTCGTTGTTTATCTGAAGGTGATGTATGCAATAGATGTGGCAGATATACTTTGCCAATAAACATATGTCCAAAATGTTTCAATGAGAAGCAAGAACGCAACGAAGGACATCGTATTATTACAGTGGCAAGCCGTTTTACAAAAGACGGCGAATTTGCATGGGCATATGATCCTGTGGAAAAGAAACGCCATTACCTATACGAGTGCAATGTATGTAAATATGTGTTTAGGGGTGAATCTGTTGAGTAATACTTGTGATTTTTGTGGGCATAAATTAATGTGTCCACAATGTTCTGATAACTTTTCAATGGAGTGTCCCAACTGCAAATATATTGTAAATAAGCCAGCGTTGCACAATTGGACATGTCCGTTATGCTATTGTAGTTTATTGCCACCAACCACAACGTCACGCGTTCCGGTGCGCGTAGATTGGGGATGTTCAGAAGATTCGGATTTGAGTCAATAAGGTGTGTTATGGATAGCTTACCATCAATACTCGAACACTGTAACAAGTGTGGTGCCTACTATTATGATGTAAGTAGGCAGCACATATGTCCATGCACACCAAACTATTTAGATATTATATTTCATAAAGGAGGGGATTCCAAAAATATAAAAGCCATGGGTATTACTCTAGGTCCGTGTATTGTAAAACAAACAAGTGATGGTGAATAAATATGTGTCTTAGTTTTATGAGGTCAACACTCGACAAAGATACCTGTATAATATATCTTGGCGATGAAAATGTGTGTTGGCTACACAAGGAAGATTTTGAAAAGATAAAAGAGATAATGGGTTGGGATTGATTTGCCATATTGGTTAATAGGTGTAGCGTATGTGGCCGGATTAACTGCCGGGATAATTGGATATGCAATCCTAGATATTATACATTATTTATTGCGTATAATGGCTATTATACGCAACAAGTTACCTAAGTTGCCATTTACAGTATGCTTTGGATTGGCTAGGTATAGTGATGACCTAAATGCGTTTGGTATCACAATAGAAAAACTTGTGACGCCATGCCACGTTCATAGATATATAAACATATCCTTATGGCACGTATGGATTGATATTGGCATACGAACTGAAATAAAATACCCGGGGGTAGAACATGAGTTCTGAAGATTTCAATAGAAGGTATAATGAATACAATCCAGATATAACAAAAGATGTCAATCACCCATGTATAAAATGCAATTCATATTGGTATGCCGGTAGGCATTGTTCTTGCCAAGACGATGATATATGTCCATACTTCAAGAAATGGCAAGACTTGAAAAAACAAAAGGGGGGATAGTTGTGGGAATAAACACTAAGTTCTCATTAGGTGATATAGTCCTAATAAAAACAGATGTGGATCAAGGACTATTGATGGAGTATCAAATAGTATCAGTTGCCGGGATTTATCAACACCCGGTAGAAAAAAGAATTATTGTCATGTATCAATTAACACCGATAGCAAAGATTGATGAAATACCCTATAAGATAGTTGCCGGTTTCAATTTGTATAGGCCATGTGAAATAACAAATACACTACAAGCAATATGCAACGACCAAAATGCAAAGTGGAAAGAAATATACACAGTGCATGACGAATACGAATTTACATCATAGGAGGTATTATTAATGGAGTTTTGTGATAAAACAATCAATTACTCAAAGCCAAGTGATGAAGTATATATTAGCGCTTTGGGTGATATACACATGGGAAATATTGGTGCAGATAAGAAGCTGCTAAAAACATGTGTAAAATGGATATGCAATAACGAAGCGTATGTTGTTGGTATGGGTGATATGATTGAAGCCATTAATATTAACGATAAGCGTTTTGATGTAAAAAGCATTGATCCTGAAATGAGAAACGAATTAGATAATCTTGTTTCCGAACAATTCAACATGCTAATAGATTACCTTTCCGAAATACCAACAGATAGGTGGATAGGTATACACACCGGGAATCACGAAGAAAAGATTAGACTTAATTACTACCGTGATGTTACTAGGGATTTGTGTAGGGAACTGAAAACAAAATACCTAGGTTACGAAGCATGGACAAGATTAAGATTCAAGCGTGGCAATGCGTTGTCATCACACGTTGAGGTATATAAAATGTTCTCAACACATGGTAGTGGTGGCGGTAGAAAAGAAGCATCCAAACAAGCAAAGATAGAAGGTATAATCGAGCATATTGATGCTGATTTGATTTGCGTTGGACACTTACATACAATCCAGATAGGTCGTGGTGTTAAGCAAACAATACCAACGACCGGTGAATTACACGTGGAAAACAACACATACGGGTGGATGATTACGGGTTCTTTCTTAGATAAAAATATAGAGGGTGTAATAAGTTATGCAGAAAGAAATAACTTACCACCAAGCAAGACGGGAATATCCACATTTAGATTATGTCCCGAAACACGAAAGATACATATAATGGCATAGGTGAGTTATATGGATATGAAAACAAAAAAGATAATGGATAAGTTCATGGAACAAGAAAATGTCCAGATGGTCGGTTTTGGTAAGAAAATAGTTGATGGACTAGAAACCGATGTGGACGCACTCGTAATTGGTGTTACGAAGAAATTGCCAAAGGATAAAATACCAAGTGGCATGTTAATACCTAAGACCGTGAACGGCATCAAGACCGATGTAATTGAATTACCACACAAGATTATGGCGGGTCCGCCAATAACAAAAAAGGACTATACTGCAAGGGTTAGACCACTACATCCAGTTTATTCAATAGGTCATAAGAACATAACTGCCGGAACTCCCGGTGCAATAGTGTTTGGCGGTCCGTGTGACTTTGTTGATCCAGCAGATGGAACAAACAATGCTGATGAAGATTATGGTGATTGTCCAGATACACCAAACGAAACAGAGTGCGATGGTTGCATATATTGGATAGATGCCAAAGGGTGTTGGTTTGAAATACCATGTCCCGATGTGCCAAATGGCGTAGATTGTGCACCATGCGATGGTTGGGATAATGGGTGTGAATACGAATCGACAACGTGTGGACAAGAAGAAACGACAACGGCATACATACTAAGTAACAATCACGTTCTTGCGTGTTCTTCTACAACAAACAAATCATACGCATCCGTGGGTGATGAAATAATACAACCCGGTCCTTATGATGGTGGTAGTGTTAGCACCGATACAGTAGCAAATCTTTCTTGTTGGGTGCCAATATCCACGACCGAATCAAACTTTGTAGATTGTGCGCTTGCGAAAATAACAGTTGATTATGACGCCACAATTAAGGACATAGGATTACCAGTAGCACCAATCAAAGAAGTTGTAGTTGGTCAAAAGGTTCAGAAATCTGGTAGAACAACAGAACATACAACGGGAACTGTAACTCTAACTGGTGCATCTGCAAAGGTGTGGTATGACGATACAATAATCACATTTGAGGATCAGATAGTAACTACATACATGTGTGATGGCGGGGATTCTGGATCATTAGTGTTAGATATGGACGGTCACCCAATCGGATTACTATTTGCCGGTAGTGACGAAGTTACCATAATTAACAGAATTAGAAACGTGTTGGAAAGTTTACCAATACAAGTTACGTTTTGGAAAGAAGAAGACGAACCAGAAGAACCAGAAGAACCGGACGAACCCGATGAACCCGATAATCCAGAAGAACCAGATGATATGTCGTGGTTGGTGGAATTAATAAACTACATACTGGATTGGCTAAAACGAAGATGGGATGGTTTCTTTATGAAACAATCCACTGGCAAAATGTAGGTGCACAAATGGAAACCACTGAACAATGCCAAATAGAAGATATGGACGCCTATATCAATAAACGCATACCACAAGGACTTACATCGTGCATTATATCTGATTACGATATGGACCCCGACAAAAAGATAGAATCCAGTGTTATTGTTTTACCATTGAACATAGGCCATTGGATTGTAAGCCGTGGGAATTTCAAGTATTCTTGGGACGATAACGGCAACATGTATTGCGAACAAGATATGGGTAACAATAGAACTTATACCGTCATTGTGGATTATAACAAAGGGTATGTAACAATCATACAAGGACCACGTGATAACGGTGTCAAGCTACCAGAACGACACAGTATATACCGCTAAGGAATTGCTGACTATACGTTGGCAATTTTCTTTTTTATTCAATACGTGTGGTGCACAAAGAACAACTGCCGATTCGTTATGCAATCGTGAACGTGGTTGGGGAACAAAGCATTACCACATAGGAAGATGTAAATGGCATGGGGGGAATAGCACGGGTTCAAAAACAGAAGAAGGTAAATTAGCTACTACAAGGGGTAGGGTAAAAAAACTTATAAAAGGCGGCAAATATTCCAAGATGTCAAAGGACATTTGGAACGATAAGGAAAAGTCGGCATATTCTACAATATTATCCATATTACTAAATGAATATGAAGTTGATGAAATAGGTGCGGATCAGATTGCAGTTGCAATTGTATATCAAAAGTATTTCTTAATTCCGAAACTGCAAAGTGGTGATGATGTAGACCTTAATCCAACGTCTGACAATATCAGAAAGTGGCTAAACGAATACATGATAACGCCAAAATCCAAGTCCGCTGAAACTAACGTGCAAATAAATCTTGCCGGTATAGTAATGGAGGTCTATCAAAATGGAAACAAAGGAGCAATTGACGCAGATTGTGAGGTCGTGGCAGAACAACCCGATTAAGTTTTGTAAGGATTGTTTCAATGAAGAACCAGATGTAATGCAGCGGCAAATGTTTGATGCCATAGTATCAAACAATAGGGTAGCTGTTAGAAGCGGTAACGGTCCGGGAAAGACTTGGACGGCTGCAAGATTAAGCGTGTGGTTCTTTGTAACACGACCGTTATCGATAGTGGTAACAACTGCTCCGACATGGCAGCAAGTCCAGAAACTATTATGGAAAGAGATACGTGCATGCATATCACAATCTAAACTATTACAATCTTGCATATACCTACCACCACGGGACGCTGCAGCGTTTATGATAAAACCCGATGGAACATACAGCGATGATTGGATGATGCTTGGACGTTCCACAGATAGGAAAGAGAACATGCAAGGATTCCACGCACCATACCTAATGTTTGTAGTTGATGAAGGCAGCGGTGTTGATGATGATATTTATGAAGCTATTGAAGGAACACAAACACAAAAGGGTGTGAACGTTGCAAAGACACTTGTGATTGGAAACCCAACAAGAGCTGAAGGTTATTTTTATGATGTGTTCCACTCCAAATCTTCAAAGTGGACAAACATACATTTGGATTGTAGGCTATCGCCACGTGTTAGCGAACAATGGATAGAAGATAGAAAAGATGAATATGGCGAGGATAGTGCATTTTTCCAAGTGCACGTATTAGGGAACTTTCCACCATACGGTGATGATGTTCTTATACCCTTATTCTGGATAGAACAATGCATGGTGAGCTAATGGTAATAGTTACATATTCTATTAAGCGTGAGGGAAATCCCAAATACTGGTATATATTATTTCAAGCGTTGGATAGCGACAAAAAAGAGATTGGATATCAAGAGGTCGAGTTCTTACCTGAAAGTAATGTTGCATACTTAATACACATACACGTGGATAGAAAATATAGAAACAACGGCGTGGCTAAACAAATCATGGAAGAAATGTTCCGTGTGCTAATTGAAGATATGCAAATACCAAAGATATTAATACCACTATATTCTCGTGATGGGGAAAAATACATTAAGCCCGTAATAGACCGATATAGGAAAAAATACCCAAATACCATAATAAAAGATGAAATAGAAAGCATTATATGAACGATTAGGGTGGGGTAAATGAGTAATAAAAATAAATATATCCCAAAGAAAATAGATGATCCACAAAACAAAAAGAAAAAGTATTCAAAGAAAACAAAACAAGATATATTTGGCATAGAATATAGGTGATTATTTGAGATTATCTGGATTGGACGTTGCAAGGATGGGTTCGGATTATTCCGTGAACACTGTTGTAGATTATATCAACGATAAGTTTAGATTGTTTGATATTAAGGATTTTTCCAAGATGACCACAAACGAATTAGAAGGGTGGTCAATGCAAATGCAAAGGCAATACGACTCAAATAAGATTGTAGTGGATTCAACCGGTATAGGTGCCGGGGTGTATGATATCCTAAGAGAGAACGGATTGCCGGTCATAGAGTGCAAATTCGGTGGCACACCAATGAACAAAATATTGTTTCAAAATGTCAAAGCAGAAATGTATTGGTATGCACGTTCTTTGTTTGAACAAAAACTAATAGAATTAATACCACACCCGAAACTATCGAAACTTGTTTCTGAACTATC
>Ga0302243_1000467_pt1 | contig 36934 bp, 20 predicted proteins | sample AAG_UR_Met_MG_FD_193514 | JGI IMG/M metagenome (GOLD analysis project Ga0302243, IMG submission 193514) | Enriched activated sludge microbial communities from anaerobic digester in WTTP, New Holstein, Wisconsin, United States - AAG_UR_Met | ecosystem: Engineered > Bioreactor > Anaerobic >... | reverse complement strand
AGGATACATTTGCGGCTTTTAATGAAATTCAGAACGCATTCAGACAGCTTAGAGAAGCAAGAAGAGCCGGAAAGACAGCGACAATAGATTTTAACCGGATTAAAAAACTTGTTAAAGACAATAATCCTCTTAAAAATGAATTTGAAAAAGAAATTAAAAATCTTGAAGAAGAATTGACAGCCGGTATCCCCGCTGATATTTTCAGCACCAATGAACTGAACAGAGTAATAAATTCAATAGAAACACTTGCATCAAAAGATTATCCTGAACTTGTCGCCCAGACAAAAATAGATATTCAAAGGATGATAGAGACTGACGCATTTTTGGGCGGTCCTGAAGATACATTTGCTTTTAGCAGTGAAGAAAAAAAGAAATTAGTCGAGGCAAAAATATTAATACTTTTGCTTCAGCTTGAAAAATACTTAAAAGGCGATTTAACAGGCATTCCTTCGTCAAAAGAAAAAGAAGTTGAGTTTGGAACTGCAGGAAACCGAGGCGAAATGCTTGTAAAGTTTGATTTTAATAACGTTGCCCTTATAGCGCAGGCTTTGGCTAACAAAATAAACGCCGATTCCAATATGCCTAAAGCTGTTTTTTTAGGAAATGACACGAGATTTTTAGGCAAATGGTTTTCTATAGTGATGGAACGAGTTTTAACGGCAAATGCAATACAGTGTTATACGGTTAAAGAAAAAATAGCCGCTCCTACAATATCCTGTTACGTTAAAGAGGCAATGCCCGGTAAATTTGCCGCCACATTAAACGTTACGGCAAGTCACAATCCAAAAGAACATAACGGCGTAAAATTAAATTTTGGAGACGGAGCTCCGGCCGTTGTAGAGTTTACTGATAAAATAGCTGCCGAAATTAAACAAATACAGGACAGGTCAAACGGAAAATCGCTTAAAATAGCCCAAAAAGAAAATTCAATAATAGTAACAGACGCGGAGCTGAAACATCTTGAATATGTAATAAACAAACTCAATAACCTTGCAGGATTAAACGATGCAGGTTCTCTCGGGTTGTTCAAAAAGAAAGCCGCACGAATAGGTATTGTCCTTGACGGAAAAAACACCGCTTTGATGCCGGTATTAAAGAGTTTGTTTGAATATTACGGATTTGTCAATGTAATAATAATAAACGAAAGCAGAGATGTGGCATTTGGAGGTGTAGTAAATCCCGAACCTAAAAAAGAAAATACAGAAGAACTTTCAGATATGGTTGAAAAAGGAAAGGCTCTTTTTAAAGAACAAGGGATGGATGTTGATTTTTCATTTGGTTTGGCAACTGATCCTGACGGAGACAGATTCTGCGTTAAGGATATAGGCGGCAATCATATGACGCCTGATGAAATAGGTGTTATAGATACTTATGAGTTGCTTGAAAATATAATTGCTCAGATGAAAGCCAAAAGGGATGCAGGGCAGCTTACTCTTAGTGAAATCAAAAAATTTGAAGGCCTAATAGTAAAAAATATTGTTACGACATTTGCTTTGGACGAACTAGCCAAAAAATATTCCGAAGACTTTATGAATATAGCTTTTGGAGACGACAATACGGCCATAGGTACAGAAATAAAATCAGAATACAGAACAAAATATGAAAAAAAAGAATATATTCCCTTTAGCGTAATAACAACGTCTGTAGGATGGAAAAATATTGCCGACACCCAGAAGAGTATTGAAAAATCAGGCAAGAAGTTTTTGATAGGAGTTGAAAGTTCCGGCGGCATATCAATCGGATTATACGATAAGGACGGCGCTCCTGCAACTATGATGCCTATATTGTTTGCAGTAAACAGGCAAGAATCTCTTGCCCAACTGCTTGAAAAAGTAGAAAAAAAGATAGGCTTTAAAGTTCATTCAATAGAATTATCAATCAAATTTAACGATATTGTTGAAAAAGAAATAGAACAATTAACTCAAGATATACTTGATGTAAAAGTTTATGAAAATCAGTTTGATGAAGCAGACTCTTCAAATATAACAGTTAAAAAAACGTTAACTCCTTCCCAAACAGCAAAAATTATAGAATGGTCAAAAAAACAATTATACGAAACTGATGAATGGTACGAAAATAAAGATTTTAAGGAAATAGTTTTAGAAATAGTTAGAAAAATTGCCGATAAAAGACAAAAAGCTTTTATTGACTGGATAGACCAAACCGATGAAGCAGAAATAACGGAGTTGATTTACCGTCTGGGAATGCCGAAAGAACTTAAAGTAATAAATATTATTAAACTTCCGCAACAGGGAATGCAGATTCAATTAGCCGGACCGGATTACAAAGAAGGAGATTTAATAAAAACTCTTTTAACTTTAAGGGCGTCGGGCACGGAACCTCTTTTCAGGGTATTTACATATACCGTTGATAAAAAACTTACAGAAAGAATTTCAAATATAGGCGATGCAATAGTTAAAGGCCCTTTTGAAGACATCTCAATAACAAAAAAACTTGAACTTTCCGGCATTAATAAACCTTCAGAAACGATAAACATAAACGAAATAAAATCAAATATTACATCACAACGCGATGACAATGATTTGGTTTACGGTATGAATCAGGCGTTGGAACAAGTAAAATTAGCGAAAAAATCAAGAAGCTGGTTTTTGTCATTTATACAGCCTCCCGTCGGCGGTTATATAATAAACGCGGACGGCATTGAAGGGCGCGGATTGAATGATACAAAATCGCTTATACATGCCGAAACTCTTACAATAATAAACTTCCTTGAAAATGCGGTTCCAAAAAGTTCATTGCCTGAAAATGAAAAAAAAGCCGTCGTTTTGCTTTTGTCGCAGATTAAAATGAATGCAACCAGTTTAAAAAGCGATATGTTCAGAAACAACAGAATCGTAAAAAAACTGAAAATTAATTACAGTGACAAAACAGTTGACGATTTGTTTAAAGAAACAAATGAGCTTTTGAAATATATAGACGACGTTCTGGAAAATCCTCTGGCAAGCGCGGAACTTTACTGTACGCTTGCGCCGTGCAATAAATGTGCAAAAACAATAGCCAAACTTAATTTTAAATCGGTTGTTTTCGGATCTTATCCGGCTAATAAAACACATCAGGGCTATGAATATTTGTATTCTAACGGTACTGAGATAATATCCGGTATTCTAAGAAAAGAAACCGATAAATATATACGCAATTATAAAATTATGAATTCAACGCCTTTGATGACGAAAATAGCGTCCTCAATGCAAAATATCAGGCGTTCGGCAATGTCATTTTTTAACTTTTTCAAAATAACAAGAAGCAAATTGTATTCGCAACAGCAGAAAGATATTTTAATTAACAAACTTTTTAATAATCTTTCGCATTCGGATTTTGTATATGGCAACGTGGAATATGCTCTGCTTTGCGGCAATGATGAAATAGAGACTTTTAAATATGCTTACGAAATGCTTAAAAACGGCAAAATTAAAAAATTGATTATATCCGGCGGTTGCGGACGTTTAACTGTTTCCCTTTTAAAAGCCGTAAGAGAATCAGGTATAAAAAATACGGGCTCTAAATCTGTTGAAAAATTTATATCGATGAGCAACTCGGAATTTTCTTCTCTTGAAAAGGAATTGTCAAAAGCGTCAAATTCTGAAATTAAAACAAGATTAAGAAGTATTTCTCCGCAGATATCAGAAGCGGCAATAATAAAATTTATTATTCTCAACATAATAGCCAAGTCAGACGGTATCAGTGAAAAACGAAAAAGTAATATTGAATCAAAAATTATTCTTGAGACGGAATCGTCAAATACATATGAAAATCTTCAAAATTCAAAAAAACTTCTTCCTTCCGGCGTTAAAAATATTGCCGTAATACAGACGCCGGTCCAGCAGATGAGAACAATGGGCACGGCCAACAGAATATTGGACCCAAATATCGCATTGTACAGCATGACTGTCAATAAAACAAATAAAAATTATTCAGAACTTTTGCAGCCTGTGCTCGGTGAATATGCAAGGCTTATAGTTTATACTTTAAAGGGAGATATCGCTCCGAAAGACTCTTTTCAAAATACCGGTTTAAATGCTGTGTCCGAAGACACTTATGATTCTATTTTTTCTCTTATAGAAACTTTTGACGTTAAACAGGCGTCTTTAGTAAGAACAAATCTTAGAAATTTGTTTAAGTCTCTGGGTAATGATTCTTATGAAAAAGTTTTGGAATTATTGAATGAAAAGGCTTTGGCTGACAAAGTTTCGCAGATAAAACTTGAAAAAATAAAAAGTTTTATTGATTGGATTTATGAAGATCCGGGAGTAATGCCTCAGACTGTTTTCTTTAATAACGGCAGACATGCCGTGTCAAAAGCTTTTATGACGGCTTTTTTGGAATCTCCGTATATATTTGCGTCAAGTTTCAGCGAAAAATTCAGAGAATGGTTTTTAAGACAGCATTCTCCCGATAATAAGGAAATAAGAACAAAAGGTTTGAACAGACTCACATCGATAGTAAGAGCAAGTACTTTTATAGCAGTCGCAGTTTTGGCATTTTCAGTTTTTTATGCAGTTCCGGCCGGTACATTAATTTTAACTGCAGTTCAATGGGTTGTATCTCTGATAGTTCCTCATATAATCTGGAATATTAAAAATCCGCACGCAAGACTTGAAAAAACTCCGCGCGGAGAAAGAAAAAATTATGACGTTTACAGAAAAGGTAAATTAGTTGCGCAGGGAAAAAGAAGCCCGAGTGAAGCAAGTATAATTAATACAACGGCGTATAATCTCTGCGAAGGCAGATTATGGGAAAAGAACCAAATTGAATATGAACTCAGGGCGGTAGAATCCGACTATCAGGAAACCGTCGCTCCCGCGGAAACGTCTCCGTCAGGCGAGTATAAAATTCCTCCTCAGTTTTCCGGCGACGGAATTTTGTTTAAAGTCGTTATACCTAACATCAACAATAAACTGCCTGCGCAATATCAATATACGTATGCCCATTCTCCGAAAGGAGCCGCGGCAAACATTCTTTTTAAAATATTTAAAGCCATAAAAGAAGGAAAGCTTACAAACGGCAGGTACGTTGACGTTCCGTATTTGATGGATACGGCAGAAGAAACCGCCGACTATAATAATATAGGCGACGACACTGATGATGTTTCTGTGTCCGATAAGAATATAGTAAAAATTCTGGCAATAATTTTTAAAGATTATAATCTCGGCGATATAATTGAAGAGCATAAAAGCAATTCGCTTGCTTTAAGAACGGATAAATCCGTATCAAGAATCGTAAAAAAAGAATTAAAGGCGTACAGTGTGGCAATTTCGGGACTTAATAAACATAAAAGTCTGGAAGTATATCAGCAAGTTTACGCTTCATCCGAGGAAGAAGCCGTAAAAAACGCCGTAAGGGAACTTGTTCTTGCAAAAGAAAGAGGGGAACTGATTTTAGGCTGGTATGGCGATATTGCCGTAAACAGAAAAAATATAGATAAAATAGCGTCCGCTATATATTCCAAATACGCCGATAAAATTGACCATATCGTAACGGAAATTCCCGAAGTGACAAAAATATCGGAAGCTGCCGACGGCCGATCTGCCGTTAAAAAAGAAACCCGTCAAAAAGAAATTGAAACCAGCAGAGAACTGTATCCCGAATTTACTCAAAATATCCAATATAAGTTTACAGTTTCAATTCCTATTGCGGGAATAAAAAATGTTTTTAACGATACGGTTGAAGCGTATTCTCCGAAGCAGGCTCTTTTTAAGGCGCTTTTAAGATACTATAAAAACAGAGAAAAAGCATTGGAGCAGGAAAGAGCTTTCTGGACCGAATACGATATAAAAACGCTTGGCGGTATGTTAAACTGCAAAATGAATATGCCTCCGTTTACGGTATCCGACGGCGAATATGTTATGCCGGAACAAAAGGACGGCGAAAAAGAATACATCGTAACAATACCGGGACTAAACGATACAAAAGAATTGGCGCGTTACCGCAGAGTTTATGCGATAACCCCGGAAGATGCCGTGAAAAAAGCCGTTCTCGCTCTTGTTTCGGCTAAACAGAAAAAAGAACTGTCTTCAGGATGGTATGCCGGCATAGGAATTTCAATTGATAAAGCCGCAGATATATCCGACGCTGTTTTTAAACAGCATCCTTATGATATTGAAAAATTTATCAAAGAAGTAAAACGCGAACCCGTAAAGAAACCTGAAAATGAAATTATAAAAGCTGAAATAAACGAATTGCAGCAAATAATTAATTGGAACGATTTAAGCGTTTCGGATTTACCGAGACTGAAAGCGTTTCTTGAAAAAATAGGAGCATGGGATAATAAACTTGCAAGAGCCGGCATGATGTATGTGATTGAAAATAAAATCGCGGCCGCAATTGATAAAGACGGCAAAATCATATTTGCCGATAAAGACGGCAATATATTTAATTACGCTATATCGTCCGAAGGACGCTTTGAGGCTTCAAGAGAATATTTTGAAAAAATGGGGCAGTTGTCAAGAATATTAAATATAGCCGATATGGACGAAAATATAGCGCCCAGAGCAAAAGTCATGGACGCCAGAATGAAAAATATCTTTTCAAAACTGCATTTATACGATATAGGAAAACCCGTAATCGTTACCGGCGCCATGTTTCATAGATTGAAAAGCAGAATAGACGACATATCGCCCGTAATAATAGATTTGATTGACCAGATCTTTATAGTATCGGCCAGAGAAAGAATAACCTATGACGGCGAAAGTTGGATTTTAGATGATCATTATCTTGACGAATTTTCAAAAGCGCGCATGCTGCCCTACGATAAAAAAATGATACGTGAAGCTTTTTATAACGATATTGAAGTTCCGTGGCATGATCTGTTTATACGTTTTGCGGATGACTTGCTGGCTCTTTTTTCCGTAAACAGAAGACCGTCTTTTGAAGATTTTATAAATGCGGCAGTCAGCCGCGAAGAATACGGCGCAGATATAGAATATATAGTTAAAATATTGAATTTGAAAGACGATAACGAGCTTTTTCAAATGTTTGAGACGAAAAAAAGAAAAGAAATAAAAAATATAATCAACATAATATATAAAGAAACGAAAGCCAAAGAAAACAAAGACAGGCTCCTTAAAATAATGAGGCTTGTTTCACTTCTTGAATTAATAAGAGTATACAGATCCGGCGTTGAAGAAGATTTTAGCGAAAAAGATTATATTATGAGCGAAGCGTTTAAGAGAGAGCCTATGGTCGCAAACAACGAAAGAACCACGTATATTGTGACGCAGATAAGACCTATGGCTGTAAGAGATTGTCTTGTTGATTATTGCTCTGACGTTATTTTAAGCAAAGGATTGGACAATTTCAGCATCAGAGCCGGCGGGAAATCAACGATTGATTTTTTTAAAAATAACACAAACAAAGCCGTCGCCGTAGAATATTTGTCAAAACGTTTTAATATACCGTCCGGCAGGATAATATATTCCGGCGACGAATTATCAGTCGGCGTGGATGCGTGCGTCGTTGATTTAAAAAACAACGGAAAGGAAAATTACGGAGATTTGGTAATACTCAATACCGGAAGGGAAGAAGTAGAAGGAACGGTGCCGCTGCACTCAATTTATCCGAATATTTCAGGAATAGCGGCAAATACGCTTATGTTTGAAAGGATTTTTGATTTTATAAGTTACAACATCGCAATGATTGCGACAAAACCGGACTTTAAACCCGCAAATATCGTCGCTGATTTAAAAGACAGCGTTCAAATTCCGGTCGCGGCCGCTTTATCCGAACCCGAGAAAAAGGCGGATAAAATAAAAAATGCCGCGTTTATAGATTTTGCCGCCGAAAATATTAAAAGAATAATGCTTTTTATGCAGCTTTTTATTATAAATTTCATATATAAAGATACGACATCTTATACCGTAATAGCCGATGCTTCGGATGTAAAAAAGACGGAACTTGCAGTCTATCTTGCCGAAAACGGAGTAAAGGTAAATTTAATATTAAAAGGCGACAGCGGATTACAAACGGAAAATAAACGCGGACTGAAAAACGGTTTTGCCCTTATTGAAAAGAAAGGCAATCTGACAAAATACGGTTATGAGCAAACAACGGCCGCTCCTGAAGAAGAAATTTTTAAGGAATTGATTGAAGACGTGTCTCAGGAGGATATGTCAAAAAATAAAATAATAGACGTTTCGGATTTTCAACTTGCCGGAATTGACGAACAGTCTTTAAAAAATATTTTTGCGAAAAACGGAGCAAAAACGGTCGTTGGAACAGGAGCAAGTTCAAATTCGTTATTTATGGCGTTATTGGAAGAAGTTAAGATAAATCCCGCAAATTCCGTTTCGTCGACCAAACCTCTTGTATCTGTAAATATAACGGAAGCCGATTTAACCGAATATAATAACAGGCAGTATATGCAGATGAAAAAAACAGAGGGCATAGACAGCATTGTAATATCGGTTGACAATAAAATGTTAAACGAAAACAGCGCGGCGATATCAGGCCTTTTAAAACTGGCTCATGAAGAAGGCTTAAAAGTTGAATTTATGTATTTTATCGCCAATCAGGAAGAATTAGAACTGCTGACGGGCCATATTGACGAAAGAATGCGCAATTACAGAACAGGCGGAACGGGAATAGACGGCTTGAGGCTGGATTTGTCAAAATTAGTTTATAACGACGCGGTAAAGAGAGAGTTGATAAGATTAAAAATGACGGTCAATAAACAGAGTTTAAACGCATTGTTTGCCGTTGAGTTGTACGATATTGCGCAGGAGCTTCTTGAGGATTACGGCTCGCTTGTAAAAAATCTCGGCATCGTGCAGATTAAATCCGTTGATAAAATAACTGCCGGCGACGATTTGACAAAAACAATAATTAAACTTGCCGCGGATAAAAAAACAAACACGGTCTTTAATATTAAAACGATACTTGACTTAAATCCGTCAATGATTCAAATGTCTTCCGATTTGCTTAACGAGATAATTAAAGCGGATAATAATTTATTAAATACTACTATGCAGAAAGCGGCGAGAATTTTGAGTTATGTATACGACGTCAGTCCGCAGGGTATGTATAACAGAGGACTTCAGTACGGAAGAAGAACCGGAAATAATTCAAAATTATCGGTTAAAGATACGGAAAAGCTGTATGAATTATTAAAAGCCGCAAGGGCCGGAAATACCGAAATATTTGAAAACGAGACTTTTAAAAAATTGTATTTGAATGCTAAAAACATAAACGAAGTATCAGGATTTTTACAGGGACTTCTTGAATCTGTTGAATACAACAGATTCGCCGCTTCAAATAAACCTTTGAATTTTGCAAATCCGCAGTTTAAATATGTTTTCGCTTCAGCTCTTGTTGAAAATAAAATTCTAGGCAATATAAGCAGGGACGAAAAGGATATAACAAATGATTTCGTAAGAGAGCAGATAAAAACCGCTCAAGAACTTGCTCTTACAGCCGACAGGACGCTTGCCGCCGGATATTACGCAAATATCAATACTGCCGTAAATATTTTAAACGGAATCAAATCAATGGACGCAGGACTTGTTACTGAACAGGAAAGAGCCGTTGCGGTTTCTTTACTGCTTGAAATTATGCCTATGGCTGAACAATACGTCCAGATGTCGCTTTTGGATGAAGAAGAAACCGAAAAAGATATATCAAAAATTACAAGAGCTCTGCTTGCTTCCGCATAAGCGCGCCGTATTTATCCGACAATAAAATTAAGTCCGGAAAACAGGAATTGTTTTTTTGCGTTTAATTTTTGATTTCTTCTTTTTTTTCTTCAGGCTTTGCCGCAGTCTGTTCTTTTGTAGCTTCATCTGCGTAATTCATCTGGAGATTTGACAGAGCGTCGGTAAGCATTTTATCTTCCGTTGACGAAAGATTGCCTTTTGTTTTATCTTTAAGCATTATAAGAAGTTCTATAGTCTGCTGCGCCGCTTTTAAATCTTTTGATATCTTTCCGTCAATTTGGCTCGGGATTTTGCCCATCTGCTGCCAGCAGGCGCTTGAAAACATCTGTATTAAACTGAATAAGTAAGGGTTTAAATCTTTAGTATCCATTTTTTTCTCCTTTTTGAATCACGGCAGTTTATTTTTTAAGCTTTTTTATTTTCGTCGTTAAAGTTGTTGCCGTTACTAAGCTACTTCGGTTTGCTTTGCAAATCCTAGGAACTACTTCGGTTTGCTTCGCAAATCCTGTAAACTTCTTCGGTTTGCTTTGCAAATCCTGTAAACTTCTTCGGTTTGCTTTGCAAATCCTGTAAACTTCTTCGGTTTGCTTTGCAAATCCGCCCAACAGCTCAGCTTCCAAATTTCTTATTTAAAGTATTTATCAACGCATTCTTTAATTCTTTTTATAACCTCGTCTCTTCCGAATACTTCCATCATATGAAACAGGCTCGGTCCTTGAGTTCTTCCGGAAATGGCAACTCTTATCGGATGAAAAACCTGTCCGGCTTTAATTGCTTTTTCGGCTGCAAAATTTCTTGCGTACTGTTCAAGAGCATCTGCGGCAAAGGAAGATTCTTTTGCCAGCCTGTCAATGCTTTCTGTTAAAACAAGTTTTGCGCTGTCTTTATTTTTGTCCGATAAGAAAACTTTATTTACCGCTTCCTGGTCAAATTCAACATGTTCTTTAAAAAAGAATTCCACAAGCGACGGAATATCTTTCAATAATTTTATTTTCTCATGTTCCAAAGAGATTGCTTTTTTAAGAACTTCCTTATCCCAGTTTTTTATAAGCTCTTCGTTGTTTGTAAATTTTATCCAGTCCGTAAACAAATCGTATATTTCGTCTATTGATTTTTTTCTTATGTATTCTCCGTTCATCCACAAAAGTTTCGCAGTGTCAAAAGTAGCCGGGCTGCTTGTACACCTTTCAAGAGAAAATTTTTGTATAAGTTCGTCATGTTCAAACAACTGCTGGCTTTCAGCCGTTGACCAGCCCAGAAGCGACAAATAATTTATTAAAGCATCCTGTAAATAACCTTCTCTTCTGTATTCCAAAACCGATGTGTGTCCGTGTCTTTTTGAAAGTCTTGCTCCGTCTGAACCGAGTATCATAGATAAATGGGCAAATATCGGTTCTTTCCATCCGAGTGCTTTAAAAATATGAAGCTGTCTGGGAGTATTTGAAATATGGTCGTCGCCTCTTACGACATGCGTAATATCCATAAGATAGTCGTCAACAACGCATGCGAAATTATAAGTAGGAACTCCGTTTGCCTTCATTAAAACAAAATCGTCAAGAAGCGCGTTTTCAAAAGTTACATGTCCTCTTACGATATCGTTGAATTCAACTTTTCCTTCTTTCGGCATTTTAAATCTTATTACCGCCGTTCTTCCTTCCGCTTCCTTTTGCGCCTGCTGTTCTTTTGTCAAATTTGCGCAGGTACCGTCATATTTCGGAGGAAGTTTGGCAAGCGTCGCACGTTGTCTCATCTGTTCAACTTCTTCCGGCGTACAGTAGCATTTATAAGCAAATCCTTTTTCTATAAGAATATCTATATATTTTTGGTAAATGCCAAGTTCTTTTCTTTTCATCTGGTAGTAAGGAGCGTATTTTTCGGGTTCGTTGCCCGGACCTTCGGCCCAGTCAAGTTTCAGCCATTTCATCGCGTTTATTATGATGCCCGTAGATTCTTCCGTTGATCTTGCTTCGTCGGTATCTTCAATTCTTAAAACAAAAGTGCCGCCTGTTTTTTTAGCATAAAGCCAGTTGAAAAGCGCGGTTCTTACTCCTCCGATGTGTAAATCTCCGGTAGGAGACGGTGCAAATCTTACTCTGATGTTTTCTGACATTTTTAAAGTCCTTTTATAAATTAATAAATTATTTTGTTTAAAGGATATTCAATTATCCCTTCGGCCCCGGCTCTTTTGAGAGCAGGTATTATTTTTTTTACTATTTTTTCTTCTATTATAACTTCAAGCGCTACCCAGTTTCCGTCGCTCAGATTAGATATGGTAGGTTTTCTTAAAGCCGGAAGAATTTTTTCAATCGCAGGAAGCTGTTTGAACGGAATATTCATTTTTAAGCCGACCATGCCTTCGGCTGCCAAAGCGCCTTTTAATAAAATCGCCAAATTTTCAATTTTTTCTTTTTTCCATGAATCTTTAAGCGCTTCGTTGTTTGCTATAAGTCTTGTCGTAGAAACAAGAAGTTCCTCAACGATTCTTAAATTATTCGCTCTTAAAGAAGAACCTGTTTCGGTAAGTTCAACGATAGCGTCCACCAGTTTTCCGGCTTTTGCTTCCGTCGCTCCCCATGAAAATTCAATCTGCGCTTTTACTTTATTTTTTGCGAAATATTTTTTCGTATAGTTAAGAAGTTCGGTCGCTACTCTTTTTCCGTTTAAGTCTTTTATTGATTTTATTTTTGACTCGTTAGGAACGGCAAGAACCCATCTTACAGGCCTGAATCCCGATTTTGCGTACTGAAGCTCGCATACTTCTTTTACTTTTGCTCCGCTTTCGCATATCCAGTCGTGGCCGGTAAGGCCTGCGTCAAATACGCCGTCCTGCACGTATTTCGCCATTTCCTGCGATCTAACCAGCATTATTTCAATTTCTTCGTCGTCGCAAGAAGGGAAATAAGATCTTGACGAAGCGTTTATTCTTATGCCGGCTTTTTTAAACAATTCAATAGTTGATTCCTGTAAACTTCCTTTCGGAAAACCCAATTTTAATTTTTTCACAATAACTCCTTTTTGAATAATATATATTTGTTAGTTTCTTTTAATTTTTCCGCGTTAAATTTAAAGTCAAAATTATATTTTCCGAACAAAGGAAATGTTTTTGACGATAAGCGCGATATTGCTGATTCAATTTTTGTTTCATTGCGCCCCGCTTCTTTCGGAATTGAAGGTATAACGAAGTTCGCCGATACGATAAACCACAGCAAAACGCCGAAAACCGCTCCCGTTAATTTATCAAATACCGATAAAAACATAAAATCCGCAAGCCTTAACGCGAATAATCCGGTAATATACACCGATGCTGCTGAGACGCAAAATACCAGATAATAATTTATTCCTATCTGGTACGGATAATTTTCCGCAAGTATAATTGCCGTAAAACCGGCGATAACCGCGAAAAAACTTCTTATAATGCCGGCCTTAAATCCTATGTAAAAAAAGAACAAAAGTAAAACTATTAAGATGATATCCGTTAAAAAACCAGTCATACGGAATGAATAATTATCCCGCTTGCCAGTTTCGGGAAAAAATATGTTGATTTTTGCGGCATCGTTTCATTATTTAAAGCAATTTCTTTTATCGCTTCCACGGGAGTCGCAGGCACCAAAATTGCTATTTTTTTTGTTTTTTTTGCAAGAAAAACCGCTTCCTTTTCGCTTTTTACGTAAACATATCTGTCAGCCGGAATTTCGGGTATCAAAATTGAATGAAGAATACTTACGCCCAAATTTCTGTAAGCGGCGCATCTGCCCGGCATTGCTTTTTTCAAAAGTTCGGGATTTTTAACCGTCAAAGTTCTGTATTTGCCGTCTTTAAAAATCATAACGGGCTGTATTTTTGCGTTTTGCATTTTATTAAACGCGTTTTGCGGCAAAACGTTAAAAAATTTCTCTATGTTTTCTTCAATGTTTGAAGGAGCCTCTATCACTCTGTGCGTTGGCCATATTGAAATGCCCGGATCTTCCATAGGGCAAAGATAAGCCAGTACGTATCCGTATTCTTTTTTATCGGAAAAATTTTTGTCTTTGCCTTTCATATACTGCATATAATTCCATGCCGTTTCATATCTGTGGTGTCCGTCGGCGATAAAAGTCTTTTTTGAAGCAAGCGATTTTGTAACGGCGGATATTATTTTTTCATCCGTAATTACCCATAATTTATGATAAGTTCCTTCTTTATCCGCAGCAGTTGCCGAAGGTTTTGTTTTTGCTATATTTTTGCATAAAGATACGATTTTCTTTTTGTCATCATTAAATAACAGGAAAATAGGGCTTAAATTTGCTTTAACCGCTTTAAGAAGACTCAATCTGTCGGCTTTTGGTTTTGCGAGCGTTTTTTCATGGGCCTTTACCGCTCCGCCGTGCGGATTTTCAAGTTTTAAAGCCGTAAAAAAACCTCTTCTTATCATTTTTTTGCCGTGGTCTTTAAAGACTTGTTCATAAAAATAAAGAGCTGGTTTTTCATCGCGTATAAGATTACCGTCGCTCAGCCATTGTTTAAATAAAAAATTTGCCTGGGCGTATTTGTTTCTTGTCTTTGAAGCGTCGGAAAGTTCAAGCTGCACCATATTGTGTTTTGACGCTTTTTTCAGTTTTGATTTTTCCTCGGCGCTTATAACGTCGTAAGGAGGACATATCTCTTTTGTTATATTTTTTCCCGCGTATCTGATTCCGTTAAAAGCCTTTATTGTCGCCATGAAAATTCTCCTTTTAAATGATTAGAGATTTTACATAATATATTGATGTGTTGTCAAAAAAAACAGGATATAAAAACGGCTCTTTTTATTTGACAGTTAAGACGATTTATTATAAAATTCATAGACTTTACAATATGACAGCTTTTGAGGATCTTTTATGAGTACTAGACGACAGGCCAGAGAATGCGCTTTACAGATGCTGTATACCTTTGACAACTGTCAAATGGATGAAAAAAACATTTTCAAATGTTTTGACGAAATTTTGCCCGTTGAATCAGCATACAGAGAATTTACGGTTAATATTTTCAGGGGAGTATGCTCCCATCAGGACAGAATAGACTCTCTTATAGAAAAATACGCCGACAACTGGGAAATAGACAGAATGGCTACAATTGACAGAAATATCATGAGAATAGCCGCTTACGAAATGCTTTATACGAAAGACACTCCCGTAAGCGTTATAATTGACGAGGCTGTGGAAATAGCCAAAAGATTTTCAAACAAAGATTCAAGCAAATTTGTCAACGGAATACTTGATAAATTAAAAGATGAAAGATAAAGCATTTTTTTTGAAACCGGACAAAGCGGCAGCCGGCCGGTTTGTGTATAATTCTTTTAAAAAGGTCTTTTGGTTTTATGCAAGACTCAAATATCAAAAATAAAATAGAAAAACTCAAAGAAATAATAAGACGCCACGACAGGCTGTATTATGTGTTTGAAAAGCCGGAAATATCGGATTTTGAATACGACGCTCTTCTCAAAGAACTCCAGGCTCTGGAAAAAGAAAATCCGCAGTTTATAACAAAAGATTCTCCTACTCAGAGAGTTTCGGGAGAAGCTTCATCCACGTTTGAAAAAATAGAGCATAAAGTTCCCATGATGTCTCTTGACAATTCGTATTCCGTGGAAGATATAAAAGACTGGCATGAAAGAATTTCAAAAAATATAAATGAAAAAATAGAATTTATAATTGAGCCTAAAATAGACGGTTTAAGCGCAAGCCTTGTTTATGAAAACAATTCTTTAAAAACGGGCTCCACAAGAGGCGACGGAAGATACGGAGAAGACGTTACCGAAAACATAAAAACGATTAAAAATATTCCTTTAAAACTTTTAACCGGCGCAAATATCGCGAAATTTGAAATAAGAGGGGAAGTTTATATAAACAAGAAGGATTTTGTTTATTTAAACGAAAGGCTTGTTGAGGACGAAATGCCGAAATTCGCCAATCCCAGAAACGCCGCTTCAGGCTCTCTGAGGCAGAAAAACGCAAAAATTACGTCTGAGCGCAAACTCAGTTTTTTCGTTCATTCGTTCGGTTTTATTGAAGGGGTTGAATTTGAAAAGCATTCGCAGTTTCTTGATTTTTGCAGGGCAGCCGGTTTTGCCGTGCAAAAAAATATCCGGACTTTCGGCGACATAGAAGAAGTGATAAGTTCCGTTCTTGAACTTCAGGAAATAAGAGACACTCTCGCCTACGAAATAGACGGAGTCGTAATAAAAGTAAATTCTTACAAACTCCAGAAAATCATAGGATACACAAATAAAAGCCCGAAGTGGGCGATAGCCTATAAATTTCCGGCAAGACAGGCCGTTACGAAAGTAGTTTCAATAAAAACTCAGGTCGGAAGAACGGGAGTCGTTACTCCGCTTGCTTCTCTTGAGCCGGTAAATCTTTCCGGCGTTACGATATCAAGCGCGACTCTCCATAATTTTGAAGAAATAGAAAGGCTTAACCTTAATACAGGAGACGAAGTCCTTGTGGAAAGAGCCGGAGACGTTATACCTAAAATAATAAAAGTCGTAAATAAACGGTCCGAAGGCGTTTTTAAAGTTCCGCAAAACTGTCCCGCATGTTCAAGCGTTCTTATAAAAGAAAAAGAAGAAGACGTTTTTTTCAGATGCATAAATCCGGCGTGTCCGGCGCAGTTAAGAAGAAGTCTTATCCACTTTGTTTCAAGAGACGCGATGAATATTGAGGGGCTGGGCGAAGCGGTTATAGACCAGCTTCTTGAATTGAAAAAAATTCATACTTTTGCCGATATTTATAAACTTAACTTTGACGATTTTATGGAACTTGATTTATTTAAGGAAAAAAAAGCGAATAATCTTATGAACTCAATAGTAAAAAGCAGGCAGAATCCGCTTCACAAACTTATTTTCGCCCTCGGCATCAGGCATGTCGGGGAAAAAGCGGCCTATATGCTTGCCCAAAAATTTAAAAATATAGATAATCTTATAAGTGCGTCGGAAGAAGAACTGACTGCCATAAACGAAATAGGCCCGGTTCTTGCCGAGTCGGTAAAAAAATATTTTTCAAACGATAAAGTCGGCGTAATGATAAAAGAACTTAAAGAATCGCAAGTCAACGTTACCGAGCCGGAAAAAGTAAATAATTTCGCGCCTCTTGAAAATAAAACTTTTGTTCTTACCGGCGAACTTGAATCAATGTCGCGCAAAGACGCCGAAAACATAATTTTATCGCTCGGCGGAAAAACAACGTCGTCGGTAAGCAAAAAAACCGATTATGTGGTCGCCGGCGGAAATCCCGGTTCAAAATACGATAAAGCCGTTGAACTCGGCTTAAAAATACTCACAGAAAAAGAGTTTAAAGAGATAATAAATGAAAAATGATGATATAAAAGTAATTTTTGAAAACAACGATGTTTTAATTTTGGACAAGCCTTCCGGCGTTTTGGTTTTGCCCGGCGCAGGAGAGGATTTAAAAGAAAAAAATTCTTTGCTTAGCGAATTGAAAAGCGGCGTTAATAAAAAAATAATACCGGTAACATCTCTGGACTCGGACGCCACGGGAATAGTTTTATTTGCAAAAAATAAAAACGCTTATGATTTTATCGCAAAGCAGATAAAAGACAATAAAACCGAAAAAACTTTTTTAATTATAGTAAACGGCGCTATGCAGAATGAGGAAGGCAGAATTGAAAAGCGCGTTATAAGCGACGGAGAAAGAACAATAATAAATGACAAAGGCATTATTTCGTCGGTAAATTATAAAGTTATTGAAAAATTCAGGGATTTTGCGCTTATCGAAGTTAAGCCTTCAACAAGTATAAGAAACCAGATAAGGGCTCTTTTCTGGTCCGAAGGAAATCCTCTTGCCGTAGACAAAATATACGCAAGTCCTGAACCGGTTCTTTTATCGTCTTTAAAAAGACGTTATAAGGGAATAGATGAGGAAAAACCTTTGTTAAACAGGCTTCCGCTTCATTTTGCGAAAATACGGATTGTTCTGCCGGGTTTTTCAGAAGCAAGCGTTTTCCAATCGCCTTTGCCCAAAGATATGGAAATAACGCTTAAACAATTAAGAAAGTATAACCGCGTTTTTTGATGAAAAAGGAGTGAATTATTATGTCCGGAAAAGTTTATTTTTTACCTTGGAAAAACAAAGAAAAGTTATATGAATTTTTAAAAAAAGCCAGAGCTTTTGACCACGTAAAAGCAAGACAGTTTCTTGCCATAAAAATGCATTTCGGAGAAGACGGAAACGAAGGTTTTATAAAACCGCCTTTTATTAAGCCTCTTGTTAAAATAGCAAGAGAAAAAACGGCTTTCCCGTTTTTGACCGACGCAAGCACCATATACGTCGGCAAAAGATCCGACGCTTACCACCATGCTCTTATAGCGGAAAAACACGGTTTTACGATAGCCGAATGCGGATGTCCGGTAATAATAGCCGACGGATTAAGAGGCAATTCGTCTGTCAGCGTTGAAGTAAACGGCAAACACTGCAAAAACGTGTCAATAGCGCACGATATTTTTTATTCGGATTCTTTTATATTTTTAAACCATTTTAAGGGCCATGAGATAACGGGATTCGGCGGCGCGCTTAAAAACATCGGTATGGGCTGCGGAAGCAAAGCCGGAAAATATGAAATGCACCATAACGCAAAGCCCGACGTCAACAAAAAACTCTGCATAGGCTGCGGAGTATGCGTAAAATGGTGTCCGGCGGACGCATTAAGCCTTAAAAACAAAAAAATAACGTTTGACGAAAAAAAATGCATCGGCTGCGGCGAATGCGTTTTAAGCTGTCCCAAAGGCGTATTTCAGCTCGGCTGGAACGAAGATGTAAAAAATATTCAGGAAAAGATAGTTGAATACTGCTGCGGAGTATTGAAAAATAAAAAAAGTTTCAGCATAAATTTTTTAAACCATATAACGAAATTCTGCGACTGTTACACCACAAAAGGCAAAGTTCTTATGGACGACATAGGCATTATGGCGGGCGCAGATCCCGTTGCCGTTGATAAAGCAAGCGTTGATATGGTAAACAAAGTATACGGAAAAGATTTCTGCAAAGAAATTTTTCCGGATATTGATTATACAGCCCAGTTTAAATACGCCGAAAAGATGGGGCTGGGCACAACTGAATACGAACTTGTTGAATATAAATAAACCTTAAAACAGCGGATAAATATGAAAATTATAAACATAAAAAAATATCCGAGATTTAAAAATCATTTTAAAATTATATTTGATGATGACAAATCTATTATTGTTGAAGCGGACGCAATCGTTAAATTTAATCTAAAAAAAGATTTGGAAATAGACGATGAACAGTTTAAACGGATAGAAAAATTTTCAAACTCAAACAAAATAATGAGTTATGCGTTTTTTCTTATCTCAAAAAAAATGTTTAGTAAAAAATCGTTGGAAGATACATTGTTTCAAAAGGGATTTTTAAAAGAAGATATTGACAGGGTAATTTTAAGATTTACAGAATTGAATTACTTAAACGATGAAGTTTTTGCGCAAAATTTAATTTCTTATCTGCAAAAAAAATGTAAAGGCAGATACTATATAGAAAATGAACTTAAACGGCACAATATTGATATTAAAATTTTAAAGCAGGTTACGGATAATACTTCTCAATATGAGGAAATTATTGCTATAATAAAAAAACGCTATCCGAAGTTTAATAATAAAAACGCGGGCGAAACAAAAAAAATAGCGTCTTTTTTCTTAAGAAGGGGTTTTTCTTCCGAGGATATAGCAAAAGCGTTTAGAAAATACGGAACAGATATAGAATTATAAGGAGACAGGTATGGCAACGGCATTATTAAGCGTCAGCGACAAGAAAGGAATCGTAGAATTTGCGAGAGAGTTGAAAAGTCTGGGCTTTAACATTATTTCAAGCGGCGGCACGGCCAAAACTTTGAAAGACAACAAAATAGAGTGCAGGGAAATATCCGACGTTACGGGTTTTCCGGAAATGCTTGACGGCAGAGTTAAAACTTTAAATCCGAAAATACACGGCGGAATTCTTGCCAAAAGAGACGATAAAAAACATATGGAAGAATTAAAAAAACACGGCATAGAGCAGATAGACGTAGTCGCCGTAAATCTTTATCCTTTTGAAGAGACCGCAAAAAAAATACAAAAACCGGCCGATAAAAAAATATCGGGCGACATAATAGAAAATATAGATATAGGCGGCGTAACTTTAATAAGGGCTGCGGCAAAAAATTATAAAGATGTTTTGATAGTCTGTTCCCCTGACGATTACGGCACGGTCGTTGATAATATAAAAAATAAAACCGTTACCGAAGATTTGAAACTTGAGCTTGCCGGAAAAGCTTTCAGACATACGGCTTATTACGATGCTCTTATATCAAATTATCTTTCATACGAAGATTTTCCTTCAGAAGGCTCAATACCTTTAAAAAAGATGACTTCTTTGAGATACGGAGAAAATCCGCACCAGAACGCTTCTTTATACAGTTTTGGAAACGAAGAAAACACTTCGTCTGTAATATCGGCAAAGCAGATGCACGGCAAAGAGCTTTCTTATAATAATTATCTTGATTTGGAATCGGCATGGAGGCTTGTCCATGAATTTGACAATACAGCATGTGCAATAATAAAACACAACAATCCATGCGGCTGCGCGGAAGGTGTAAATGCAAAAGACGCTTATTTGAGAGCTTTTGTATGCGATACCGCAAGCGCTTTCGGCGGAATTATTGCTTTTAACGTTGCAGTTGACAAAGATGTTGCCGAAGAACTTGCGAAATTATTCGTTGAGTGCATAATAGCGCCCGAATTTTCGCAGGAAGCTTTTGATATATTATCCCAGAAAAAAAATATCAGACTGTTAAAGCAGCCCGCGCCTTATAAAAAAGAAAAATCTTCAATTGAATACAGAACGCTGACAAACGGAATGCTTGTCCAGAACAGGGACGAACAGTTGTTGTCGGAAATAAAACTTGCTACAAAAAGAGCTCCCACAAAACAGGAAGAGGAATCTCTGGGTTTTGCGTGGAAAGTATGCAAACACGTAAAATCAAACGCGATAATACTTGTAAGGGGAAAACAAACCGTCGGAATCGGGGCAGGACAGATGAGCAGAATAGATTCGTTAAATATAGCCGCTAAAAAAATGAAACAGGTCAATCACGGGCTTGACGAGACTCAAAATCCGCTTGTTTTGGCTTCTGACGCTTTTTTCCCGTTTCCGGACGTAGTTGAGGAATCGGCGAAAGAAAACGTTACGGCCATTATACAGCCGGGCGGTTCGGTAAAAGACGAATTTTCAATAAACGCCTGCAACGAAAGAAATATGGCGATGCAGTTTACGTCCATGAGGCATTTCAAACATTAAAAACAGGATATAAACGGATTTTAGGGCAAAACATCTCTGCCGCGGCAAGCCGCCGTTTTTTATTACTATGGAAAAGAAAAAAATATCATTAGCCGATTTGGATTTTCTTAAAAAGAATTTCAAAGATAAAAATTTGCATACCGTATGCCAGACGGCAAGATGTCCGAATATAGGAGAATGTTTTAAAAATAAAACGGCTACTTTTATAATACTGGGCGATGTGTGCACAAGAGGCTGTTCGTTTTGTTCCGTAAAGCGCGGCAATCCCTGCGGAGTTGATGAAAAAGAACCGCAAAAAATAGCAGAAACCGTAAAAGAACTCGGATTAAAATACGTCGTAATAACTTCCGTCACAAGGGACGATTTAAACGACGGAGGCGCTTCGCATTTCGTTTCGGTCATAAAAGAAATCAAAAAAATAAACGGAGTCAAAGTTGAAACGCTTGTTCCCGATTTTCAGGGTTCTCATAATTGCGTGGATATGGTTTTGTCCGCGGGACCGGACGTTTTTTCCCATAATATTGAAACTGTCGCCTCTTTATATAAATACCGTAAAAATGCCGTATATAAAAGATCTCTGGATATTTTAAAATATGCAAAACAAAAGGGATTTCTTATAAAAACAGGTTTAATGCTGGGACTTGGCGAGACTGAATCAGAACTGTTAAAAACGGTGAGTGATTTGAATAATATAGGCTGCGATATTTTAACGCTCGGACAATATTTAAAACCGTCTAAAGGCAGCGTTGAAATAGCAAAACATTACCAAGACGCCGAATTTGAATATCTAAAAAATAAAGTCATTGAATCAGGTATAAAAAACTGCGTATCGGGAAGATATGTAAGAAGTTCTTATTATGCCGAAAACGCGTATAATGCGGCAAAAAATGGATAGAATGAAAATATATGCCGGCGGACGCGAAATCGCCTGCGATATTTATGAGGCCAAAACATTTTGGCAGAGATTTTCGGGATTGATGTTTAAAAGCCGGAAATACGGTCTTTTGATTGAAAAATGCTCTTCTGTACACACATTCTTTATGGAATTTAATATAGACGTCGTATGCCTTGATGAAGATTATAAAATAGTTGAAATTTTTTACGGAGTCAAACCGTTTAGATTGGCGGCGTCTTTTAAAAAAACAAAACATATCCTTGAACTGCCGTCAGGCGCTTTCGACAATAGCGTAATCAAACCCGGAATAAGTTTAAAAATTGTTAAATAATTGTTGTTTTTGAGACGTTAATTTTATAAAATAAGACTCACGACAAAATATATGAAAAATTTGCTTAAAGTCTTTTTCAGCCGTTCATTTTTTTCACTTTATGCCTCCCAGTTTCTGGGCATTTTTAACGATAATTTTTTCAGGTCGGCTTTCGCGACTTTTGTAGTTTTTGATCTTATTTCTTTGAGCGAAAAAAGCAGATCCCTGATTGTTTCTCTTATGGTGGCAGTTTTTATGCTGCCGTTTTTGTTATTTTCGGCAACAGCCGGCGAAATAACCGATAAATACAGAAAAGACGTTATAGTGAAAATCGTTAAAATTCTCCAGTTTGCCGTTTTGCTTTTGGCGTTCTGGGGTTTTGTTTTTAAAAATATATGGATTCTTCTTTTTGTGTTGTTCCTGCTCGGGATTCTTTCGGCCGTTTTAAGCCCTGTAAAATTCAGCATACTTCCGGAAATTCTTGAAAATGAAGAACTTATATGCGCAAACAGTTTGATACAGGCCGGAACATACTTGTCTATCATATCCGGAGTAATAGCCGGAAGCGCCGTTTACCAGTCAGACAGGACGCTTCTTTTTATAATTCTTGCCGCAATTGCGGTTTTGGGGATTGTTGCGGCTTTTTTTCTGCCGGAATTAAAACCTGCACCGCAACAGAAACCTCTGGAAATTTCAAAAAATATTTTTAAAGCAGCCGTAGAAAACATATCTTTTCTTAAACAGAGCAGAGATGTTTATCTTTGTATTTTAGGAATATCATGGTTTTGGTTCATCGGGGTTATACTGGTATCGCAAATGCCTGCTTTTGCACAAGTTGCTCTTCACGGAAACGAATCAATATATATGTTTTTAATTTTATTGTTTGCCGCAGGTATAGCCGTAGGAGCATTACTGAGTTATTTCCTTTTAAAAAGCGAACTTACATTAAAGCACATTCCTATAAGCGTTGTTTTTATGACAGTTTTTATTGTGGATTTGGCTTTATGTGCAAATGCCGTAAATCTGGAAACTTCAATACAGATAAAACAAATATTCACCACTTTTTCGGGGATAAGAATAATATTTGATTTGTTTGCATTTTCCGTTTTCGGCGGTTTATATATCGTTCCTCTTATGACAATGCTTCAGGTTGTGGCAAACAGAAAGATAAGAGGGCGCGTTCTTGCCGTAAATAATTTTGTAAACGTGTTTTTTATGCTTGCCGCCGCCGTTATATGTATTTTGTTTTTGGGTAATCTTCCTATTCCCACGACTCTTGCCTTTATCGCGCTGTTTAACATCGCGGTTGCCGTTTATATTTCAATTCTTCTTCCGGCGCATCTTTTAAGAACGATTACAAAAAGATTTTTGACTCTTTTTTATTCCGTTAACGTAAAGGGATTTGAAAATTTTGAAAAATGTAAAGGCGGAACTTTAATTATTGCAAACCACACTTCTTTATTGGATGCTATTATTTTATCAACAACTTTCGGAGAAAAAGTTTCATTTGCAATTAATACCGACAGTATAAACAAAATTTTGGTAAAACCGTTTTTAAAACTTATAAAGTATTTTGCTATTGATCCTACTAATCCTATGGTCGTAAAATCCATAGTTGACGAGCTTAAAAAAGGCGGAATAGTGGCGATATTTCCGGAAGGAAGAATCACTACAACCGGCGGTCTTATGAAAATTTATCCCGGTCCTGCCGTTATAGCCGATAAAAGTAATGCCGATATACTTCCGGTTTGTATAGAAGGCAGCCAATATTCGGATTTCTCGTATTTCGGAAGCAAAGTAAAAAGCAGAAGGCAGAGAAAAATTACGCTTACTGTATTACCGCCCAGAAAGCTCGGGATTGACGGTGAAATACCGGACGGACAGAGAAGACAGATTGCCGTCACAAAACTTTACGATATTATGTGCGAAATGAAGTTTGCAAGCAGTTTAACTACAGATACCGTATTTGATTCTCTTATAAAGGCCGTAAAGCTTGTCGGCAGAAATAAAGAAATCCTTGACGATATAAACAGAACGCCCATATCGCTTGGTTCTCTGATAGGCGCCATTTTTGCATTTTCAAAACTTATCCGAAGAAAAACAAAAGAAAATGAATATATAGGCCTGATGCTTCCGAATTCAAAAACTACCGTTGAATTGTTCTTTTCTTTATCGGCCGTAAACAGAATTCCTTGTATGATTAATTATGCAAACAGCGTAGGAAGCATAATAGAATATATAAATAATACGGGCGCAAAAAATATTTTTACGTCAAAAGCATTTATAAAAGAGTCGGCTCTTGAAGAGCTCGCCGTAAAACTTTCCGATAACGGCATAAATGTAATTTATGTTGAGGATTTGAAAAAAGAACTTAAACTTTCCGATAAGGTTTTTGCTTATTTTATGTCATATTGCCCGTCATATTACTATAAAAAAATAAACGGCAGTATAGATTCTTTAAAAACGGCAGTTGTTTTATACACTTCGGGCGCAGAGGGAACGCCAAAAGCGGTAGCTCTTACGCATAAAAATATACAGACAAACAGAAACCAGATTTCAAGCGTTCTTGATTTCGGGCTTATGGACAGTTTCTTTAATACAATGCCTATATTTCACTCGTTCGGAATAGTGGGCGGTATGTTTTTGCCTCTTTTAAGAGGAATAAAAGTTTTTATGTACCATTCTCCTCTTCATTATAAAATAGTGCCGGAACTTGTTTATGAAACAAATTCAACGGTAATATTCGGGACCGACACGTTTTTAAACGGATATGCAAAGTCTGCCCATCCTTACGATTTTTATTTTATAAGGTTTGTCGTGGCAGGCGTTGAAAAATTAAGAGAAGAAACTGCAAACTTATGGGCTGACGGGTTCGGCATAAGAGTTTTTGAAGCATACGGAGCAACGGAAACGTCGTCAACGGTGGCGGTAAACACTCCGATGTATTTTAAGGCGGGAAGCGTCGGCAGATTTTTGCCGTCAATAGAATATAAACTTGTTGAAACGCCTCATCTTGAGGGAAGCCGTCTTTACGTTAAAGGCGAAAATGTTATGAGCGGATATGTAAAAAACGGCGTTTTAAACGTTCCTATGTCAATTTCTGACGGCTGGTACGATACCGGCGATATAGTTAACATAGACGAAGACGGATTTGTTACTATAAAAGACACTACAAAAAGATTTGTAAAAATAGACAGCTGCAATATTTCGCTGACGGAACTTGAAACGCTTATATCTTCCGCTTATCCGCAGTCTAAGCATGCCGTTGTTGTTGTCAGTGACAGAAAAAAAGAAAAACAGCTTATTCTGTTTACTACTGCTTCTGATATTACATGCGCAGGGCTTAAAAAAATATTTGAGGAAAAAACTCTCACTAAAATGCGTATCGCGTGCAGAATTGAAAAGCTTGAAGATATTCCGATAGTCGGAACCGGAAAAACGGATTACAATAATCTTATTGTAATCGCAAAAGGATTTTTAAAATAATGGCGTCTAAAAAAAACATATTTCATATAATTCTTCCCGTCAATATCGTCAGAATGATATTTAGATTCATTTTTAATTATATTTTTAAAGTCGAAGTAGAGGGTATTGAAAATTTTAAAAATGCTTCAGGCAACGCGCTTATAATAGCAAACCATAACTCGTTTCTTGACGCTTTTTTCCTTTGGTCTTATATTTCCGAAGATCTTCATTTTGCGATACATCCGCTGATAGCAAAAAAATGGTATGTTAAGCCTTTTTTACATCTTGCAAAATTTTATCATGTAGATCCTACACAGCCTATGGCTGTAAAATCAATCATAGACGAAGTAAAAAAGGGCAACAGAGTCGTAATTTTTCCGGAGGGCAGAATAACAACTACGGGAAGACTTATGAAAATTTATCCCGGCTCTGCCATTATAGCCGATAAATGCGATGCACAGATAATACCGGTATGTATAGAAGGCAACCAGTATCTTCTGTTTTCACATTTCGGCAGTACGCTTAAAGCCCGTCCTAAAAGTAAAATCAAAATTAATATATTGCCTGCAACAAGACTTGCAATAAACGAGAATTTAAAAGGCGAAGAACGCAGAAAAGAAGCGATGAGAAACCTTTATGACCTGATGACTAATATGCGTTATAATTCTGCAAAGTGGGATCAGACTCTTTTTGATTCTTTTGTAGACGCCAAAAATCTCGTAGGGCGCGGTAAAATAATTCTTGAGGATATGTCACGCAAAACTGTAAATTACGGAAAACTTTTGACGGTTTCTTTTATACTGGGAAAACTTATAGCAAAACAGAATAAAAAAGACGATTATGTCGGTTTTATGCTTCCCAATTCAATAGCGGGTACGGCTGCATTTTTCGGAATACAGGCGTTCGGGCTTACTCCGGCGATGCTTAATTTTTCAACGGGCATAAAAAATATGATCTCATGCTGTAAAACGGCATGCATTAAAAATGTTTATACTTCAAGGGAATTTATAGAAAAAGGAAGCCTTCACGATGTCGTAAACGCGATGAAAGCCGAGGGCGTAAATATTATTTATCTTGAAGATTTGGCAAAAACAATAAAACTTAAAGATAAACTTACGGGTCTTTTTGCCTCATTTTTTCCGAAACGCTATTATAAAAAATCTGCCGGCAGGCAAGACCCTAAAAAACCTGCTGTCATTTTGTTTACGTCAGGTTCAGAAGGAGTTCCTAAAGGCGTAGTTTTAAGTCATGAAAATTTTATGGCAAACATATTTCAGATACGCAGTATTCTGGATATCGGAATAACGGACGTTTTCTTTAACGCAATGCCTGTTTTCCATTCTTTCGGGCTTACGGCGGGAATGCTTCTTCCGCTTATTATGGGCGTAAAAACTTTTATGTATCCGTCACCGCTTCATTACCGAGTTATACCGGAACTTATATACGATACAAACGCCACGTTAATGTTCGGCACCGATACGTTTTTAAACGGATATGCAAAATCGGCGCATCCTTATGATTTTTATTCAATAAGAATTGCAGTAGTCGGAGCCGAAAAACTTAAAGAAGCAACGGCAAGAAATTTCTTCAATACGTTCGGGGTAAGAATTTGTGAAGGATACGGCGTTACCGAAACTTCTCCGGTCATAGCCGTAAACACAAATATGTATTATAAATACGGCACGGTCGGCAGGCCTTTGGTAGGTATAGAAACAAAGCTAGAAGAAGTTCCGGGAATAAAGGAAGGCAAAAGGCTTTTTGTAAAAGGCAAAAACGTAATGACAGGCTATATGAAAATAGACAAACCCGGCGTAATACAGCCTCTTGAAGACGGCTGGCATGATACGGGCGACATAGTAACAATAGATAATGAAGGCTATATAGCGATAAAAGGAAGAGCAAAAAGGTTTGCTAAAATAGCGGGAGAAATGGTTTCTCTTACAGCCGTTGAAGGTGCAATTTTAAAATTATGGCCTGATTTTGAGCATGCCGTAGTGGCAGTTCCCGACCCTAAAAAAGGCGAACAGCTTGTTTTATATACCACAAGACCGAATACCGTTTTTAACGAAATAGGTGCTGAGTTTAAAAAACAGGGCTTAAGCGAATTGTTTGTTCCTAAAAAAATAAAAATACTTGAACAGATGTACCTCATGGGTAACGGGAAGGTTGATTATGTTACGATTGGGGAGATGGCCAAAGAAGAGTTTAAGTAGCAACTTTGTCAAAGTTTAATCAAAACAAGACTAATAATCTTAATACTTTTTAAAGATAACAAATTTTGTGCGGATGCTCCCACAGAGTCATACTTTTACATGATAGCCTTTAAAAGCAACAACTGTGGGTGGTTGACCCACGGCAAGTTACTTTTTATCACGAGTCTAAAAAGTAACCAAAAAGACCCACCGCAGAGTATATTCCTTTATATTTTTTACCGCCATCACTGAACTCGCAATTTTCTTACAACATAATGAAACGAAAATTGCTTCAAACAATCAGATGATTAAAAATTTATCAATTTTAAATTTTTGCTGTAAAAAATATTGCAGTTCGTTTTGCTTCGCAAATCCGCCCAGAAACTCATAAGCATACTCTAATGCGGTAACAAAAACATGTAAATTTTGGTATTTATTTAGGTATGCCGGAATTTGAGGCTGTCCAAACAACATTTTATTTTAATTCTTCCACTCTTCATGCGACAACATCATCCTGTTCAGTTCTTCCTTTTCACTTTGCCATTTTGGTAGATACTGAGTTAGTAGTTTTACAAATTTCTCGCTGTGTTTTTCTTCGATCAAATGGAGTAATTCGTGTACAATTACATATTCAATACAGCTCAATGGTTTTTTTGCCAACTCAAGATTAAACCAAATGTTTTTTTGTTTATTGTTGCAAGTTCCCCAACGGGTTTTCATCCGACGAATACCCAAATCACTCGGGTTAACACCAATTTTACTTTCCCATTTCACAACTGATTTATTCAAAACCTCACGAAGCGCATTTCGATACCAATTATGCATTATTTGTTCACGCTTTAAAATATCTGTTTTTGGTCTGATACTAAGCAGTATCTTTGATTTTCCTTTTATTGAAACATTTGGTGATCCGTTTATTTCCATAACTTCAAGTTTATACTTATTGCCAAAAAAATAATGTGTTTCACCACTTACGTATTCACGAGGTGTTTGTCTCGCCTGATTCCGAAATTTCGATTGCATTTTTTTGATCCAAATAATTCTGGTCGCCAAAAAAGTACGAATAGCATCGTCGTTCATATTTTGTGGTGCCGTAACGCGGACTTTTCCAACCGGTGGCAATACATTTAGATGCAGGTTTTTCACCGGTTTATATAGCACAACCGCTTCAATTCCGCCGACTTGTAATAAACTTTGATTAGTACTCATTTTGATTTTTTATTATCTCAAACAAATCTTTTAACTCCTGATCCGCTATATTTTGCAAGACTTTTTGAATGGCAATTTTAATTTTTTTCTCTTTCAAATGATGTCCCCGCCAGCCATCGCTTCTTGATTCCATAATTGCACGATGGACAGACTCTGCTTTTGTTTGATCTTTGCCCAAATTATCGTATAACGCCTGTTTTCCTCGTGTATTTATTTCATTCGGATAAGATTCTGACTCGCTAGGATTTTTTACTTTTTTTGACAAAGCAATAATTTCTTCAAGATATTTTCTATATTCAAAATCTGCTTGTTTTCTCTTTTTAATCAATTCATCTAGTAATTCAGACATTCGCTGGTAGTATCTTGGATTGGTTGGCATTTCGTCCGTAATAAGTTTTCGGACATTATTTTCAATGACCTCTGCCACGGACTCTTGGCTTTGCCTTACTGATTCCGGCAAACTATCAATTGCATACACGCCTTTTTCCTCCATCAGTTCAACCAAAGATTTATCGTCAAAAGATGAAAGTTTTTCACTTTCACTCGCTGAAATATAGCGATCCATAAGTGCGCGCATAGCTGGCTCGTATTTTTTCAAATCAATATAATCACCGCTTGCGAGTTTTACTTCTGTGCGAACTTTTTCATAATGCTCTACTTCTTTGCAAATCACAGAAATCTGATCTTGGTTGTAGCCTGCTTCCTTCATGTCATTGGCAATATCGGCATACATGCGAAGCAAGTGGCTGACTGATTTATAGAGTCGCACGCGTTTAATCTCATTTTCTTTGAGAGCATAAGGATTTTCCACATTACCACAGAAGTAGCGAATATAGTCGGCAGAGCCCTTTGGAGGTTGTACCGGCTCACAGAGAGTGCGAACGGTTTCCAGTGATTCATCCAAATCCTTTTTGCCTTCCACAAATCTATCTTTCAAAAGTCCGAGAACATCTTCTTGCTCAAACCCGGCAAATGCTTCGGAAGTATAATCAGCAACTGCGCTTTCCAGTTTTTTGAATAAATCACGGTAGTCAATAATATAACCGTAATCTTTATCTTCGCCGTCAAGCCTATTTACACGGCAAATCGCCTGAAAAAGTCCGTGATCCTGCATATTTTTATCTACATACAAGTAAGTCGCCGATGGTGCGTCAAAGCCGGTTAATAATTTATCAACTACTATTAACAGTTGCATCTGCCCCGGCTCATTTACAAATCGCTTTTTCATCAAGCGTTCAAAAGCATCAGTGTCAGATTCACCGGATTTTTTCTCAAGAGGTTTATGTTTATTCAGCATTTCATCATAAATTGCATATTCTGGTGATTCGGTAGAAAGTGCTCCTGGCTCGTACGAAGTAACAACCGCACATTTAGAAAAACCTTGCGACTGGAAAATTCGGTAATACTGGCATGCTTCGTAAATACTACTGGCAACTAGCATTGCGTTTCCGCGTCCGCTTTGTAACCTTGGTTTTTTATAAAAATCATCAATAATATCAAAAACTACTTTTTCAAGTCGCGATTTGGAAGAAAGCAAACTTTGCATTGTTCCCCAGCGTTTTTTGAGTTCAGCTTTGGCAACATCAGTCAGTCCGCTTGTGCGTTCTTCAAACCATTCATCAATTTTTTCTTGTGAGGTGATATTTTGATCCACTCTCCTTGCTTCATAGCGCAAATCCAAAACCACTTTATCGGCTACTGCTTCATTGTATTTATATTCATGAATATATTTGCCCCAAACGGCAATACTGTTTGTCTTGTCAATTTTCAAAAGAGGCGTACCAGTAAAGCCAATAAAAGTTGCATTTGGTAAAAGCTCTTTCATTGCGTTATGCAAAAGTCCGCTGTGTGAGCGATGGCACTCATCCACAAAAACAAAAATATCACCTTTGGCAGAAAAATCGCTTGGTAAGTTGGCTTTAATTTCTTTTAAATAATAATCAATATTCTGGTTTGGATTGTCCGAAAATTTGCCAAATTTATGAATCAATGATCCAATCAGCCACTGCTCTTTGGTATTGAGTTGTCTCATTAAATCCTTGCCATTTTTTGCACGATGTATTTTCTCATCCACTCCATTAAAAACGCGCTCAATTTGTTCATCCAGTTCCACACGGTCGGTAAGCAGTAAAACGCGTGCATCGGTCATATTTTCGCGAAGCCATTTAGCCAGCCAAACCATCGTCAAACTTTTTCCGGATCCTTGTGTATGCCAAATTATTCCGCTTTCATGCCTCTTGATATATTGCTGTGCTGATTTCATGCCAAAGTATTGATTGTGTCGGCAGGTTTTTTTGATTCCACTGTCAAAAATAATAAAGTCGTGTGCGATCTCCAGCAGTCGCGACTTTTGGCACATTTGCATAACATGGCGATCTAGTCTGTTTGGTTCATCGGCAAAATCCGTGTCTTTAGTGTTCCAAGTGAGATAATAATCTTCAGTTGTTTCGGTGGTGCCGTATTTCAAGCCCTCGGTGTCATTTCCAGCCATTACAAGCTGAATGGTGCCAAAAAAGTTTTGAATAAAAGTATTCTTTTGATTGCCGATATTTTGGCGAATACCTTCAGAAGCCGAAACCGTGCTTCGTTTCAGTTCTAGCACGCCCAAAGCAATGCCGTTTACATACAGCACAATATCCGGTCTTTTGGTGCGATTGCCCTTGATCGTTACTTCCTCGGCAATAGCAAAGTGATTATTTTGCCAATTTTTCCAGTCAATAAGTTCTACCGTTTGGTTGCGAAGCCCAAGACTCTCTCTTACTTTTACGCCATAGCGAAGCAGTCCATACACTTCTTTATTGAGATCATACAAACTCATCACCTGATTGCCGGCAGTTTTCTTGAGTTCAGCAACGGCTTTGTCAATAACTTTGGTACTGTATTTTTTGGTCTTTACCAAAAAACCACGCAAATATTCTTCTTCTATATTGCTGTTATTTTCTCGGTTTTCCCAATTACCCAAATAGTCATATCCCAAACGGTTACAAAAAACTTTTACAATACGATTTTGTGTTTCTCGTTCTATTTGTCCTACTTGTGGCGATTGAGTTGTCATAAGTTAGTCCTTATTTAAACGAATTTTACCTGTCAATAGCTGTTGCATCATACCAATTTTTATTTGGCGATATTTATTCAGTTTATTTTCCAACTTTTCAATTTCGTTGTTCATATCGAAGAGAACAGTAGCAATGGCGGTTTGTTCTTCAGATTTTGGAATTTTAATTTCTATATTCTGATATTCAGAAATCCAATACCTCTTATGATCTCCAAGTTTAAAATCTATTAGTTTCATCTTTTCGTAAACAAATCTCAAATTTACATCCTCTCTTCTGGGTTTTAGAATTTTCATCGCAGAAGATTTTACTTTGAAAGAAAAATTAACAAATTGTGCTGCAGTAGTAAAATCGTCAAAGATTATTACAGGTAATTTTTTAAATATTCCAAAATTTTCATCAGTATAGCCCAATATAAAACTTTTGCCTGCGGTTAAAACAGGAATATTGTTTTTTTCACTGTATTCTGTATTTTTAACTATATAATTTGTTGGTTGTTCATATTCTAGTAATTCGCCTAACTTCTTTAACTCCCACTTTCCACTAAATCCCGGCAGGTGTTTTTTTTCAGTAAGGAGTTGTTGTGCTGTGCCTTGCCTAAGCGCTTTCTTTTTGGTAATCAGCTTTTCCAGTTTTTCAATCAGTGTGTCAGTGTTGGAGAGAACTGTGGCAATGGCAGCTTGTTCATTTGCATCTGGAAAAGCTATTAAATATTTTGAAGCTTGAGGTGCTGTTAATTGTGGTACTCCAGTGCTTTCAATTGAAAAAGTAACTTTGTTATTTAAATATTCTGATATAAAAAAGCCATCTAACTTTGCCTTTGGATCCAAAATTAGAAGTCGTCCGATTGCATCAAAATTCGTATATCTTTTATTGCTGTGACCAATAGTTCCGCGTGCTGTTATTGTAATGCAATCTTTTTTGTGACGAGCAATTTTTGTATATCCATATAATCCTTTATTTTCTAAAGAGTTTGAATATATAGGATATTTGTGCCCTTCATCTTGAATTTCGGAATAATCACTTTTAACAAAATCTCTACCTGCTGAAATATTAAAAATATCATCTAATTTTTTTACATCCCAATCCACCGGAATCACGCCGATTTCGGTTTGTTTATATCCTGCCGGTATTGTTTTTGTATTTTTTTGTGTCATAATTAAACTTTAAATCCCATTTGAGCTAAATGCTCATCCACTTTTGCAGTGAGTTTTTGTGTTTCTTTTTCTATTGAGAGCAAAGTTTCACTATATCTCTCTGCAAGTTCCTTAATGCGCCCTGCCAAAGTCTGCGAAGTGCGATCCACTTCACTCATAATACGAGTTTGCAATTCATTCATCCATTTGTGTTCTACTACCAGCGTTTTGATTTCTTGGATGGAGAGAGTTGGATATTTGGCGATCACTTTTTTCTCTAAATCATTTTCTGCAGTTTTAATTTTCACTTTGTACTCTGTTTCTTTTTCAAGGAGTTCACTATATTTTTTCAGTAAAGCCAATTCTTCGGCAAATTCATTATCGTCTTTAATCTCTTTGATTCGTGCCTTGAGGTCACCTTTGGTGATATTGCCTGTATCGTTTACAACACTTTCTAACAATTCTTCATCTCCGCCGTGTTCTTCTTTCAGTTCTTCCATTTCTACACCAGCTTGCTCTAGTTCAGATTGCAAAGCGTCAAGCGCGTTTTGTTCGGTTTCAAAATAAGTTTTGATAATGAGTGAAGTAGGAATCAAACGTCCCTCAAGCCCGGCAAGCCCGACAACATCTTTTTTCTTACCTTTGTTTTTTCCTTGCCCTTCTTTTTGCAAACGGATCACTTCATTGCCGGCCTTCCATTCATCGGTAGTAATAATATGCACATCGTCTTGCGTGACCTCTTCCCAGTAATTCATCAGATGTTGATACACATCATATTTATCAATCAAATGAATATTGGCAAAACGTGCCAGTAAACCATTGGAAAGTTTTGCAATGACCGCTTTTGGATGTGTGTTTTTGTCTAGGTTTTTCAAGAAAGTTGTTTTTATTTCTTTCCAATCGTTAAAAATTGTCTGAACGGTATTTTTGAAATGAGAAAATTCAGCATGCTCAAAAATCGTTTTGCGTACATCATCGGCAGAGATCGCCATGTCAAAATATCCCTCACGAGCAGATTTTTTAAATAATATTGCACGCAGTGAGGGGAAAATCTCCCAAAAGTTTTGAAGAGTATCAATGTCATTTTTCGGTATTCCGCCTTTGAGATGTGCCTCAATGTCTTGCATATCTTCCGGTTCGCTGGTGTCTATGTAGCGAGGAAGATTGAGATTGTATTCATTCTTTTCTATTTCTTCTTTAGTGGCAAAATGACTAAACTTTGGTGTTTCTGATTGATTAGTCCAAACATCAATTATTTTGCGAATATCCTGCTCACGAAGTCGGTTTTTGTTTCCGTCTTTGATAAATCCCTTTGAAGCATCGATCATGAAAATACCTTTGCGTTCATTGGCGTTTTCTTTATCGATTACCAAAATACAGGCAGGAATACCTGTGCCATAAAATAAGTTTGCAGGTAGCCCGATAATTGCCTTGATATATCCGCGCTTGATGAGATTTGTACGAATTTCCGCTTCGGCATTGCCACGAAAAAGAACGCCATGTGGCAAAACGCATGCACCTTTGCCGGTGCTTTTAAGCGATTTTACAATATGCAAAAGAAACGCATAATCGCCATTTTTGGTTGGCGGAATCCCAAATCCATCAAAACGACCGTAAATATCATTCTCAGGTTCAAATCCAAAGCGCCATTTTTTATCCGAAAAAGGAGGATTGGCCACCACATAATCAAAAGTTTTGAATTCACCATTTATCTTAGGATCAACTAAAGTACTTTGTCCCTTTTTAATTACTGCGGTTGGCTCTCCATGAAGCCACATATTTAGAATTGCCAAGGCTGCAGTTGAATTATCTTTTTCTTGTCCGTAAATAGAGATATTGATCGGCTTTGCTTCGGACGCAACTTTCAGAAGAAGTGAACCGCTCCCACAAGCCGGATCATAAACGGTTTGGGTGTTATCTTTGGCATTTTCTGCACCAATTACTTTGGCAATAATACGAGAGACTTCTGCCGGAGTATAAAACTGCCCTTTACTCTTTCCAGATTCAACCGCGAAATGCTTCATCAAATATTCATAAGCATCACCCAGCAAATCATCGCCTTCGGCTTTATTTTTACTAAAGTTTAAATCCGGATTTTCAAATATGGCAATCAAATCGGAAAGGCGATCCTGCATTTCTTTTCCTTTGCCGAGTTTATCTTCGTCGTTGAAATCAACGATATCGATAACACCTTTTAATCCATTGGCTTCGGCGAGTTTACTCAAAACTTTGTTGATTCCTTCGCCGATATTGGTTTTACCCTTGAGAGCGACAAGGTCGGAAAACCCTCCACCTGTCGGGACATCCACGAGTGCATCAGATTTGCCGGCATATTTATCCGAAACATATCGCACAAACAAAAGCACGAGAACATAATCCTTGTATTGTGATGCGTCCATACCTCCGCGCAATGCGTCACAGGCTTGCCAAATTGAACTATATAGTTGTGATTTTTTCATTGCCATATTGTATTAAACATCCTTTAATTGTAGTACAAATTAGCTTCTCTTGAGATGAGAAGTGTTTGCGATTTTGCCATGTATTTTCATTTGATTTATAACGGCTTAATGTTATCAAAAAAAATATTGTTATTCAAGAAAAAACAATTGATAAATATTGTATATTTAATGTTTAGCTAAACTGGGATTTTAAAATATTATGTATATTAACCATAAGGCATAAAATTTGAGTAAAAAACTCAATATCTTTTTATTTGTTATTTATTGCTGGATGTGGATTTATTCCAGCTTTTTCATAATACTCTTTCCATTCTTCTAATCCTGGTCTGTTTCTTTTTAATTTTTTCTCTTCTTCTTTTTTCATTGTGCATATCATAAGATGTTTATTTAAAAAATCAAAACATTCTTTTTCAGTAGCTCCTTCGTCCTCTATCCTTTTTATAAATTCATCTCTTAGTACACTCCTGCATATCATATGTTCCTCAGTTATATCAGGAACTGTTTTTTTGCATTTTGCTCTCTCACATTCCTTAAAAGATAATTCTCTTTTAAATTCATTCTTTAGAGCTTCGGAGTAATATCTTATATTTAAACATTTACGTTTGTCTAAGTCATAAATATATTTATTCAACCCTGCTTTTAATTCTTTGAGCCCTTTTTTATAAGTCAAGTACTCTTTTACCAAAATATATGCATAATGAATTTTATTTCTAGTTTCTTCACTGTCTTTTAAATGATTCATAACTATGTATCCTTTTAATTGTTTTGACTTATTTTTTGAAGTTCTTTTACCAAATAGACCATAGCCAAAGTGTCTTGTTTGCAGTATTCTAATAAACTTGTTCTTTTCTTAGACAGTTCGTCAGGCGGTAAAGTTTTATTGTATAAAATGTCAAAAGCTTCCATGGCATCTCCGCCGTTTGCAACATCCATTCCTTCATAAGTCATGCTCGGGACCATTACCGGTAAAACTTTTTTAAGAGAAGCGCTGCAATTAAAGTCCGGATGCAAATAATATTTTTGAAATGGAGTCATTGTATCCCAAAAACGTTTCGTCATAGATTCAAGTTTTAATTTATCTTCATTTGATATGTTTAGTTCGGATAAGTTTTTAATTACGCCTTTTTCAAAACCGATATTGTGGGCAATGATTGTGCCTGTATCTCCGATATATTTGAGAAGAAAATTAATCATTTCACCTCTTGGATCTTTTTCATTTTCAAAAAGAT
>Ga0302243_1000442_pt1 | contig 37816 bp, 48 predicted proteins | sample AAG_UR_Met_MG_FD_193514 | JGI IMG/M metagenome (GOLD analysis project Ga0302243, IMG submission 193514) | Enriched activated sludge microbial communities from anaerobic digester in WTTP, New Holstein, Wisconsin, United States - AAG_UR_Met | ecosystem: Engineered > Bioreactor > Anaerobic >... | reverse complement strand
AGCAAAAGAAATATTAAAAAAATTATAATAATATTTTTTTTATTCAAAATTTTGATAAAAGCCTTTTAATTCTCTAAAAACCATGATGGGGCATTAGTTTTACAAAATAGTGCCCCGTACGCAAGTTATGACAAAGGTGTAAATCCCCCGGACAAGGTATATAAATTCGTTACATGTAACGAATTTTATGGGCATATATAATGAAAAAAACTTACTTCAAAGGAGTTTAATCCTTCTAGAGGAATCAAACATATCTGAATCTAATAAAAATATCATAAAGGAGTTCAAGAGCTATCTTATTGCCACTAGAATTGGAGTACTTAGGACCAATCGTTATGTAATTGATCTTAGGCTTCTGTGCACCAGATATAAGGACAAGGATTTCCGTAAATGGACGACTAAGGATGTAATCGAGGTCCTTGAAAAAATAGAAATTACAGATATTTCGGAAAACTCTAAAAACGAGTACCAAAAGTCCTTGAAAAAATTCCTTAAGTGGCTTAGGGGTGAAGATTGGGAGGGTTTGAAATTTATTCATGGGAAAAGAAGGTCATATAAGAAGCCCGATATAATCACTAAGAATGAGATTATCAAATTGATTGAAGCTGCAAAACATCCCAGAGACAAGGCCATGGTAGCACTTCTTTATGAAGGTGGATTTAGGATAGGGGAGCTTGCATCGATAAGATTTAAGGACATAGAGTTCAACAAGTTTGGCGGAAAGGTCAAGGTCAGGGGAAAGACAGGGGAGCGGATGGTGCCGTTTGTCTTTTCCGAATCGTATCTAAAAGCATGGATGGAAATGCACCCCTCGAAAAATAACGAATCCCAAATTTTTGTGAGCATCGGACCAACAAATTATGGAAAGCCCTTGCATTACGGCAGATTGAATTTAATCCTAAAGGACATAGTTAGAGATGCCGGGATTAAGAAGAAAATTTCCCCTCATACATTAAGGCACTCCAGGGCAACACACCTGGCTTCAAAGCTTACGGAGTCAGAGATGTGCCACTACCTCGGATGGCGGATGGGTTCAGACATGCCCAGGGTATATGTTCATCTTTCAGGGAGGGACATAGACAAGGCCATCTACAACAAGGTATACGGCCTAGAAACTGAGGAGCTAAATGAGGTCGACAAGATTCATCCTGTTGTCTGCCCAAGATGCAAGGAGAACTGCGGCCCAACCTCAGAGTTCTGCTATCGCTGTGGCATGCCATTAAAAGAAGAAAAAGTTTACGAGATGGAATCTAATATAAAAAAACTCAGGGAAGAGTTCATCGATATATCAAGTGAAAACGTTGAGATGCTAAAGGACCTAAAGACTGCATTAAAGTTCATAGAGCTCGTAAAATCAAATCCAGATATGGCATATTTAGTAAACGAAAGGGAGAAGAAAATAGAGTAGTTCAGAACAATAATTTCTAATTTCTATCGTTATATTTAATTTGTGTGGACCTCCACATTCAACTCAGAAATCTTTATAAATAAATATGAAAGTTTAATTTCATATATATGAATTAATATATTCATATATAAATAATTTAATCGTGGTAGTCGTTGTAAAAGGAAATATTATCGATGGGATTGATATGCCGTATAAGAAAGTTTTGCTGGTAAAACCAAAAGGAAGGTCTGGATTAGCTCACTTGACTGATTTAATCCCCATAGGATTGGAATATATTGCCGCTTCAATAGAAAAAGAAGTTGACAATGTTTGGATAATCGATATGGAGTTTGAATTATGAAGCGAGAAGCAATTATATATAATTCAGCAATGATGAATACTCCAAAAAACGTCATTCAGTTTATATTTGGAGTAGTTCTTTTTGCAATGGCCGGAGGAGAATACGCCCTTCTTACATGTGCAATGGCGGCCTCTGGCCTAGGCATTGGGCTTAGCGCAATATATCTATTTAATGATTTGACTGATCTGGAAGAAGACAAAGGCAATAAGATAAAAATCAGGTGGAAAGCTGTTGCAAACGGAACAATGTCAAAAGAAGAATCCATATTGCTAATCAAAATATGTGCCGTGTTAGGAACGTTACTGGCCTTTTTATCAGGATTTAATTTTTTCATGATATACATATTGGTAATAGCCTTGAATCTCTGCTATTCACACCCGATGATCAGATGGAAAAACAGCAAATCGCTCTCAGTAGTGGCAATAGCAACATTGCAGGTATTGAAATTTTCAAGCGGCTGGTTTTTATTTACAAACTCAATGAAAGGATTCCCAATATTATTTGTACTAGCACTGGCTATAGGGTACACACTATTATTCTTGTATTACAAGCACAACACTACAAATCTAATGAAGTTAATAATTACCGATAAAAAAAGGATATTGCCATTATCTTTTGCATGCATAGTCATGTTACTGGTGTCTTTTGGGATATATGCATTTCCTGCAAGTTCTCTATTGGTAGCTAGCATGGGGTTACCAACAATGGGATTATATTTCTTAACAAAGAAATACATTGGTACATCTGTCAATGTCGTGTTCATGTACGCAGGATTATTAATATTACTTGTGTCTTTTTTATTGCTATCAACGCCAACAGTTGCAGCCATAAATCAAACGATGATTGATCAAAACGCAACTATGAAGGAGCAAGTAAAAATGGGGGTGCAGATACTCATTACCGAATTATCTGCCAGATAAAACATCCTGGAGAACAACGCGATAAAATGAATAATCTAGTTAACATAATTTGTTTTGTTGTAATTATAGCAGGAGTTAATTTATTTGTTATAGGGGGATTATATGTCAGAATTAATTGATAAAACCAAATCGATATGTCCTGTATGTTTCAGTGTCATTGATGCAGATATAGTTGAAGATAAGGGCAAAGTTCTCATTAAGAAGAGCTGTCCTGAGCATGGCAATTTTCAGGATATTTATTGGTCAGATTATAAAATGTTTAAAAATGCTAAAAAATTCCATGTCGATGGGCCGAAACTAGAAAATCCAAACACAGAAGTCAAAAAAGGATGCCCATACGATTGTGGGCTTTGTGCGGATCACTTTACCCCGACAATCCTTTGCAATATAGATGTCACAAACAGATGCAACATGAAATGCCCCATATGTTTTGCCAATGCTCAAGCTACGGGCTATGTGCTTGAACCTTCTAAAGACGAACTAATTGAAATGATGAAGTTGGCCAGAAATGAAAAACCTATACCATGCATGACAGTTCAGTTCGCAGGGGGGGAGCCAACGATAAGAGACGATTTTCCTGAAATTGTCGAAGAAGCAAAAAAATTAGGATTTGCACTTGTAATGGTTGCAACCAATGGAATTCGTTTTGCGAAAGATCCTGGTTTCTGTAATGAACTACTACAAAAAGGACTTAACACAGTATATTTGCAATTCGATGGCGTAACAGAAAAACCATACATCGCTAATAGGGGTTTTAATGCACTCCCAATAAAACTACAAGCATTAGAGAATTTCAGAAAAACTAACATAACAAGTGTTGTCTTGGTGCCTACCTTGGTAAGGGGCATAAACGATGATCAAGTCGGCGATATAATACAATTTGGCATTAGAAATATCGATATAATTAGAGCGATAAACTTCCAACCTGTCTCTTTTTCCGGCAGAATCAACAAGGAAGAACTTGAAAAAATGAGAATTACCATTCCTGATTTCGTTAAACTTGTTGAGGAGCAGACTAACGGAGAGATATTGGCGGAAGACTTTTACTCTGCACCAAGCGTCAACTCCTTCTCTAATTTCATTGAAGCATGGAGAAAAACACCCCAAGTCAAGTTCACGTGTCACGAACATTGCGGCGTTGCTACATATGTCTTTATTGATGATGGCGGAAAAATTACTCCAATCACCCACTTCATAGATGTAGATGGATTTCTTGGAATGCTTGATGACTTGACTGAGAAGATAGAACACGGCGGAGGAACAATAACTAAAACAAGGGCAATTGCAAAGATAACAAAAGAATTACCTCATCTGATCGACATGAAAAAGAAACCAAAGAATCTTGATATTAAAAAACTTTTGTTCAGCGTGTTAAAACAAGGGGATGTAGATGCATTGGCAGACTTTAGTTACCACGCATTACTAATTGGATGTATGCACTTCCAGGATCCCTACAACTTTGACATTGAAAGAGTAAAAAGATGCGCCATACATTATGCTACTCCAGGAGGTAAAATAATTCCATTTTGCACATACAATAGCTTGCATAGAGGGAGAATAGAAGAACAATATGCAATGCCTTTAGATGCATGGGAGAAGCAACATAAAGAAAAGAACTTAAAGACATAGAAAAATATCTTTATAATTATTTTTAGAAATATAATATTCTCTTTAGTTTAGACATATTATTAATTATTTAATAATAATACCTCTAATTGTCGCAATAAAATAAGAATTTCTAGAAATGAGTGTCTTTCTTGAAATATTGCAAAAGTATAAAATTATTTTTTTAGCATGTTAGACTGAACAATTTTCTAATGTAATATTCGATTCACACCTCGAAATAAGAACTGCCCTGATCTACCTCGTAATACATATTGTCATGATGAGATTTTTGAATACCAATTTAAAAATCAAAGGACAATCTTTTTAAACACCAGTGTATAATATTGGACATCGAGGACTTTAGATGTCCGACATACAGGTTTTTGAGGTCCTTGCGAAGATCCTCCCATACCTGATTAGTCTTGGTATAGGGGCCTTTGCAGGGTGGGAGCTTGTGAAGACAAAGATCCACGAGCTCGCCGAGTTTTTTAAGACGGTCGATGAGGCGCTCTATGACGACGCCGTGACCGAAAATGAGTTCCGGGTCATCTGGGAGAAGGGCAGGGCCCTTTTTCAATGGAACTTTGTAGAGAAGAAGGGGGCCAAGTGAGGAACTTCTTTAGCACGACTTCAATCCACAATGGCGAAAAGGTAGAGAGTTGCACCATCGCCGATTCTGAAGGGAATTCCGTCTTCATCACAGAAGGTGACTGGATTGAGATCGGGAGGATGAAGGGGTGGCATACGCCAATCATTGACACCACACAAGTACTGGAGGAGATCCCATGCCAGTAGATATTGAAGGGTCAAAAACAATAGACGATGTTGGCCAGGACTTTGAGTCAAACTATATCCCTGGAACAACTGACAAAGATCTAGAAGAAGCCAATGCTTTGATGGAGAAGCTTTTGGAGAAATACGGCAACAGGGAGAAGCTTGAGGCCAACGAGTCCGATTGGGCAAAATACAGACTGGCTATGCATATAGTTGCATCACGCTCCAAGGACACTATGGACGAAGCAAACAGGGCAAGAGAAGATCGAATCAGAAGGCAGAACCTACTCTCAAAATTCTTTGACGAAAATAGGGAAATTCTTTTCAAACTGCCGGAGTGGGCAAGAATCAATCTGCGAAAATACACTGACTATGGCCTTTTGGTGGATCAGGAATATCTTTGGCAGGCGTTGGGAGAGCTCGGCGAGGACAGCCTTTCTGAGCACCTTCTGAATATTGCAAACTACATCTACTTGGACACTGGTTTCATGGGTGGCGTTAGAGGAGATTCTGAAGCACTAAAAAGAGGGCCCGTTCGGAGCATATATGCTAGGCCAATCTGCAGATCGCAAAAGACGGTACATCCAGATTGCAAGAGAGGGTGCAACAAGGTCTGATGAATGATGAAGTGCCCCAGCTGTAGGTCGACCGGCTATCCAAAGGAAAAGAAGAGGTGCCCTCACTGCGGGACATTCCTCATACCAGAAGAGCTCTGCCCCATATGCAGAACAAGAGGTAATCTGCTTCTTACTATAAAGGGCAGCTTCACAAACGGGGAGCCTGCAACAAGCGTTTATTTTGAGGGGAGAAAAGTCCATTTCCATTACATGAGGCTTTGCAAAAAAGGATGCGGTAGCTATAGAGCGGAAAGAAAGGATTCATAGGTGCACTAAATGCGGATTAGAGCTCAAATGCCCGGACTGCGACACCGGGCCGCTTTACTGCAGGGCATGCGGCAACACGATAAAGCATCCTGCGGAGCACAACTTCACCTGCCCCGTCTGCTTTTCAAATCTTGGGAGGAAGCGATATGGGTTTAAGAGATAGATCAAAGAATAGGATCGTGCTTGACGTATCACATAGCAATAGTGACGATGGATTTACATATTCCGTAAGGCAGCACATCCCACTTGGCCCTAAAAGATGCACCAGCAGTTACAATCTCGTCGTAGTGCCGCTATCAGATGGCATCATGACCTCGATAGAGCGAGAGAACTTCAACATCGCAATGGACACAGAAGGAAGACTCATCCTCACAAGAAAGGACAGAAAGGTCCAGCTTGTCTTTGACTATGGAAGCGGGTTCATGACCGGAGTCCTTGGAGGGGTGCTCTATGACACCTTTGAGATTCCAAAGAAGGAAGAAACTGACTACCACGGTTAGGCCATGTCTGGATTATTGAAGATCTCCAAGGAGTTCTTAGGGGAAAAGGAAAAAAAGCTTTACTCGAAGCTCTATAAGCACATCATGGAGAGCTTTGAGATTGACGAGCTTGCAGCCGACCAGATAGCGCTTGCTTTGATATCTCAGAAGTGCATTTTACTCCCAAGGCTATTGTCAGGTGAAGACATTGATCTCAATCAAACAAGCGAATCTATAAGGAAGTGGCTGGCAGAGTACAGGTTGACGCCTAAGTCAAGGGAGAAAGAGAAAGAAGTCACGATTAATCTCTCAGCAATTATAGAAGAGATCCATAGGGAGAGGGATAATCCGAGTTGAAGCCTTTCTTTGATAATGATCTTGGGAGGATCTATCAGGGTGACTGCCTTGAGGTCATGAAAGAGTTTCCTCCTGAATCGATTGATCTTCTCCTGACAGATCCCCCTTACGGCTACTCTTTTTTAGGAAAGGACTGGGACAGAGCGGTGCCAAAAGTAGATATCTGGAAAGAGTGCAACAGGATTCTGAAACCGGGATCGTTTGCATTCATCATGAGCGCCCCGAGGCTTGACTGCCTTTCAAGAATGGCCCTAAATTTAAGTGAGGCAGGATTTGAGATCGGATTTTCACCCATCTACTGGGCATACCACTCAGGCTTTCCAAAAGCCCTAGACATATCGAAAGTGATAGACAGGAGACTTGGCATAAAAAGAGAGACTGTTGAAATGCCTGGAAGGCAGAGATCTGCACTCTGCTGGGGTAAGCACTACAATGGAAGGCGAGAACTAGAGTATACCCTCCCCGCTTCAGAGGATGCAAAGAGATTATGCGGGGCTTACGCCGGATTTCAGCCGAAGCCTGCAGTCGAGGTGATAATAGTTGCAATGAAGCCTCTTTCTGAGAAGAGCTACACCGACCAGGCCTTGAATAACGGCAAGGGAATAACATGGCTTTCAGACTGCTCAATCCCAGCTGAGGACGGATTTCCAAGGTTCCCATCAAATCTATTGGCATGCGATGGTGTGTTTGGCTCCGACTCCTACATGTTCGATCTGGATCTGTTCTTTGAGGATAGGATCGAATTGCTGCCGGAAAATGTCAGAGAGAGATTCCCGTTCCTCTTTGTGAAAAAGCCTTCTAGATCTGAAAAGGAGGAGGGGTGCGGATCAATAGAGCCTAAGAGGTGGTGCGAGAATGAGGAGTCTATTGACATCCCGCAAAAAAGGAACAAGAGGGAGCGCCACAACTACCACCCTACTGTAAAGCCTCTGAAGCTCATGACCTACCTTACTGTCCTTGGATCCAGGCCTAACGACACCGTCATGGACCCCTTCCTTGGGAGCGGCACCACGGCTATAGCATGCGAGCTTTCTGGAAGGCGATGGGTAGGGATAGAGCTTGAAAGGGAATATGCAGAGATAGCAGCAGCCAGAATAACATCCTCTGATTCGTGAGCGAGCATGGAACTAAAGCCTCTTCTGGAATCCTGGATAGACGATCCGGTAAGATTTTCCATCGACTGTTTTGGCGAGAGCCCGGATGAGATGCAAAAGCCAATATTTGAGGCAGTTGCAAGCCATGACCGGATAGCAGTCAGGAGCGGTAACGGACCCGGTAAGACTTGGACGGCAGCAAAACTGGGGCTCTGGTTTTTCGTTACAAGGCCCAAGTCAATAGTTGTAACGACCGCCCCGACATGGCAGCAGGTCCAGAGGATACTCTGGAAGGAAATCCGGGCAAACATCTCTAAGGCCCCTATTCTGAAGCCATTTCTCTATCTCCCGCCGAGGGATGCAGAGGTTTTGATGATTAGATCAGACGGCAGCTACGGTGACGACTGGGCCATGATAGGCAGGGCATCGGACAGGAAGGAGAACATGCTGGGGTTCCATGCGCCTTACCTAATGTTCATAGTGGATGAGGCGTCAGGTGTGCCGGATGAGATATTTGAGGCAATCGAAGGGACACAGACCCAGGAGGGTGTGAACTCCTCAAAGATATTACTTATTGGAAATCCAACTAGGCCAGAGGGATTCTTCTATGACATCTTTCATTCTAAAAGCGCAAACTGGAAGACCTTCCATCTTGACGGGCGGCTAAGCCCCAGGGTCTCAAAGCAGTGGATATCCCAGATGGAGGAGGATTATGGTGGCGACAGCCCCTTCTTCCAGATCCATGTCTTAGGGAACTTCCCGCCCATGGACAAGGACACACTTATCCCGCTTGGATGGATAGAGAAGGCATTAGTAAATCCTGAATCAGAAGAGCATGGCACAAGGTATGCAGGATTTGATGTCGCCAGAATGGGAAACGATTATTCTGTCCTTGTAAATGTTGAGCATACCAACAACAAATTCACCGTCCGCCAGATTGATTTTTTCTCAAAGATCGAGCTGATGGAGCTCTGCGGTTGGAGTGTCCAGAGCTTCAAGAAGAGCGTCCCTGAAAAGATAATGGTAGATGTCATCGGTGTTGGGGCAGGCGTTCACGACCGATTGAAGGAGCTTGGATTTCCAGTTGTTGGCGTAAATGTTGCAGAATCCCCTTGCAGCAAAACTGAGGACTTTAGGAACAAGAAGGCGGAGATGTACTGGCATTTGAGGGGGCTATTTGAGCGCCAGGAGATAGTAATCCCGAAGATCCCAAATCATGCAAAACTCATAGCTGAGCTATCTGCCATGAAATACAAGTATGACAGCTCTGGAAAGCTCCAGATAGTCGATCCCGAAAAGTCGCCTGACTTTGCAGATGCGCTTGCCTTGGCATGCTACGGCCCCATAATCAGCGCGAGGGTGCCAGGAATGGTGATGTTCTGAGAGGGAGACGATCCAAGTTTACAAAGCAGCAGATAGCGATGTGCAGAAAGCACCTTGAGGACGGGAAGTCATTAAGGAAGACTACGAATCTCTTGGGCCCGGACTGGGACATGTCCACGGTCTACCACTACAAGAAAAAGTTTGCCAAAAGGTAGTTTCTATTAAAAAAAATGGTGCTTTCTTTTAACAGAAGATGGGAATGTTAAAGGATCCTTTAATAGATGAAATAGAAAAATATTTTTAATTATTTAATTATGAATGCTATAACTTTGCTCCACAGGAGATACAGAAAGCAGAACTTTGAGATAATGTGGCCCCACAGTTTTTACAGAACTTTCTTCCGTGAATTGGCTGATTTCTTGGCGTTGCATTTAATTTATACTTATCGATTGCTTTCCTAATAAAAAAATACCAAGCGGAAGGATGATCAACTTCGAATTTCTGCATGTTTGGATTATTTCTAGCTGCAACTGAAATGCCTTTTTTATCGTCATATATTGACACTATTTCGCCCAAATTGTATTCTAATGCCCCAAAACCTCCAAGAAATAATAGACGATGACTGGTAAGAACCATCTCGCCTGAATCTCTTCGTGCAAACTTACCGTATGACTCAGAATTTGCCATTCCTGCTCCAATCATGCCTACTGCGATTCCTGCCCCTCTAGCTTGTACAACTTGCTTTTCTTGAGAAAGTGTTGCAAATGATTTATAGTGGGTAAGCTCTCTGGGTTCTAAAATTATAGGTAATCCCTGAACTTTTACATTTGGTAGAAGGCCTTTTTTAAAATATTCTTCAGCAATTTCATAATCCACTTTCCTTTCAGGGTGCACATCAAAAGCAGAACTAATTTTTCCTAAGGTGTCGCCAATTTTCATTTATCTCCACCAAAACATATTAACATTTATAATTTATAAGGATATGGAAAAGAATAGGGAAAATAGTGAAAATTTTATCTTTTCCATATTATCTTGACTTTAGAATTACAAACGGACTGGAAGAAGAATTTAGGTATTGTAAAAGAAAATATATTTAGATTCATTTTAGAATGTTTAATATTTCATTCAATAATTCTTTAGCATTATTTAGTAGTTCGTTTGCTTCAGCTGGACTTTTTGCATCTTTGGCTTCTTCTAACAATTCTTTTGCCAGATTTAGTTTCTCCATCAATTCATCAGGCGGATATTCTCCCAGCATATGCTGTACATCAATTATTAATTTGCCTATATGGTTCATTCTTGCAATGATCACTTTTTCAATCACCTGCACCTTGGGCTTACCATTTGGCGGCTGTGGCGGAGGGGGCGGGGGAACAAAATTATATTTCTGCATAACGGCTAAAATGCTTGTTGCCCCAACTGAAGGTATTTCTGATTTTGAAGAGTATAAGAAATCAGACGACCCCCAGTAGATATACGAATTGATCAAATAGGAGCCATTATACCAGTTCCCAAAGACTATATCCAAGAATCCATCGTTATTAAGGTCGGAAATAGTAACTCCATATGCGCCCAAAGTTGGAAGCTCTGTTTTGGTCGAATATTCCGATGAAGACGACCCCCAGTAGATATAAGATGGAATATTGTGGCTGAGTAGTGAATCGTCATAGTAATTAGCAAAGACAATATCGGGAAAAGAATCTTTATTTAGATCTGCAACAGATACTCCTATTGCCCCATGTGTGACGAGCTCTTTTTTATTTGACGACGAATATCCAGACGAACTCCCCCAGTAGATATAAGAGGTAGTATTGTAATGGGGGGATGAATCTTGCCACTCATTTGCAAAAATGATATCGGGCCATCCATCCACATTAAGGTCAGATACAGACAAACCAACTACACCTTTTGTCGGCAGTTCAGTCTTGTTCAAATAATTGCAATCTGCAGATCCCCAATAGATGTAGGAATTAATGTTATAGTGGCCACTATTGTCAACATGATTGGAAAAAATTATATCTGGATAACCATCGTTGTTAAGGTCAGATACTGTTGCCCCATATACTCCAACTGTTGCAATCTCTTTTCTATTAGAAATAGAATAGCCTGCTGATGAACCCCAGTAAATGTAAGAATTTGTATGCCTGTTCCCGCTTCCATCCTGGTGATTGCAGAATATGATATCTCCCCATCCATCTCCGTTTAGATCGGAAACGGTGACCCCAATGGCTGCATTGGTAGGCAGCTCAGTCATATTTGAAGTAGAATAGCCTAAATCTGACCCCCAGTAAATGTAAGAATTTATGTTATAATTAAAAAAATCGTTATGATTGTTGGAGAAAACTATGTCGGGCCAGCTGTCCTTATTTAAATCCACAATTGCAATTCCATTGGCGCAGTGAGTTGGCAGTTCAGTTCTATTAGATCCCGAATACCCTGTCAAAGAACCCCAATATATGTAGGAATTAATATCAAAATTTGACAGGGAAGATTGTTGATTCGCTATTACTATGTCCGGGAATCCGTCCTTATTTAAATCAGATTTTTCAAGAGTATAGCTAGGGATTAAACTGTAATCGGCATCATCAATAGAATCTGGATTGGAGAGAGAATAAGCTGGAACAATTGCCCCAAATAAAAACAAAATAACAAGAGTTATGGATATTATTTTCATACAAACACCATTAATCAAAATATTTACCTTTTCCCCATATATAAGAATATGGAAAAAAATAGGGAAAATAGTGAAAAAAATAATTTTTCCATATTGTACGAGGCCTGCCCAAAAATCATATAAATTTTTAGTACACTTTACATTATTACGTGACGTTTTTTCGATAGGATTAATCCCATTGTACTGACAAAGCAGATCAATTCAATGAAATCCCAGATCGATTCCCTCCAAAAGCAGATTTACCTTTCTGGAAGGGAAGGGAACATCTACGTTGCTGAAACAACGGACGCTATTTTTGAAAACATCTCCAAGGAATCAATTTTCCAGCACTGCCAGAGATCCCCCCTAGTGCAGCCTGTCCACAACGCAATCATAAGGGAAGTCACAAACACGCCCTGGGAAATAAAGCCCCTTTTCAACTACAAGTGCACATCCTGTTTGCAGACCTACGACCAGAAACCTGAAAACGGTAGTTGCATATGCGGTGGCGATCTAAAGGAGCCGGATCCAGAGCAGAAGAAGGCCTTTACTAATTTTATTGACAATCCAAATCCCGAAGTGGACCTCTACGAGATAATAAGATCCTATCTGAAATGGGTCCTTTCGATTGACGATGCATACATCTCAGTGTCCTACATTGGGCGAAACAAATCCGGCAAGATGATACTTTCCAAAAAGCCATTGGCATTGTTTGTCGAGAATGGACTTCTTATCAGGAAGATTGAGCTAGAGGACAACGAATATGGATATTTCTGCCCCATCTGCAATCTGGAAGAAAAGCAGGACAGCTTTTCCAAGGAGCATGGCATATGTAAGAAGCACAAGATCCCATTATGGGAGACCTCATATGCCCTATTCCAAGGCGACTCGGTAACAAGGCGCTATTCTAAGAAGGAGATAATTGAGGGACACTTCAACAGGATACTTCCGGACAAATACGGCACACCTATAATACTCTCGTGCCTAAATCAGGTAAAATCGGCCCACCAGATAGATCTGTTCAATCTGGACACCTTTGAGAAAGGAAAGCTAGGGAAGATCTTCGCATTCGGGGGCACCACCCAGACCGAGGTCGAGGCGATAGGTGGCAGAATAAAGGAGCTTGAAGAAGCTGCAAGGAAGCTCAAGAAGAAGATTACTAATCTGTTTCTGTCCTCCCCTGGTGACCTAAAGGTCTTTGATGTCCTTGATGATCCTTCAAAGCTTGAGGCTCTGGAGTGGCACAAGTACTACCGGGATCTTGTCTTTTCATGCCATGGTGTCATGCCGGTATTTGCAGGCTCTGTCGAATCAGGAAAGGCGGGAAACAATCCAGGCCTCCAGATAGAGGTCCAGCACGACACGACCAAAGCCTGGATGAAGGTCTTCACAGAACCCCTGAATACAGTCCTCACTAGGGAACTTGGGATAACAGACTGGTACTTTGACTTTGAGGAGGTTGAGATTGCAGATGATCGTGAGGATGCAGAGATAGAGAAGATCAGGGCAGAAACTGTTTCCATCTATGCCAGATTGGGTTATGAAGTTGAGTTCAATGATGACGGTTCTCTGAAGCCCCCGAAAAAGATTGAGAGTGCACCTGAAGGAGAGGGCATTGCAAAGACCCAGAAATCACAGTGGCACGACTACATCCCAGATGAGCTGCTTGACAACATAAAGAATGCACTTGAATCAATTGCACGAAAATACGAGAAAAACGTCCAGAAAATTATAGATTCACAATCACAAAATATTGACCGGAGCAAGCTTTCAAGGCAGATTGAATCGGAGATATCCTGCTCAGCAAAGGCCTTTGATGCAACGGTCAAGCATTACCTATTTCCCATCTTCCAAAATGGGTACATGAAGATATCCAGGGAATACTCAAAGAAGCTCAAGAAATCAGACCTCGATCCTTATGCGCTTGCATACCTCCAGGAATACTTTGAGAATTACGAGACCCCCTTCATGAAATCATGGACAGAAAATGAAAGAAAGAAGATATTCCAGATCATTGAAGAGGAGGCGCTCAAAGGTTACAACTGGTCAAGGGTAGTCAAGAGGCTCTCCGAATACTTCAGGACCAGGGACTCTTATTACTGGAGGATGGTGGCAAGGACCGAGGGCACTAGGGCATTTATTGAGTCCGGAAATGCCGCCGCAAAGGAGCTTGGCTATTCTGAGAGAAGGGTGATCTTCAGGGACGATGGGTACGGGTGCGAGTCATGCGCCGAAGCCTCTGAAAAGGGGTGGCACGGTATAGATGAGAATCTCCCCGAAGGGAAGATCCCTTTTCACCCGCACTGCAGGTGCTACTATGAATACTGCTCAGACCAGGACATAGCGGAGGGGTATGAAGGGGCATGATAGAGATTTCAATTGACGTAAACACCGGCGGTCTTGAGGAGATATTTTCCAAATACCCTGCCGAGGCAAAGAAGATGATCCAGGATGAGTTCAGCAGGTGGGCTAGAGGCACGGCAAACAAGGCAAAGAAGAGGGCCCCTTACAGGACGGGAAATCTTGCTAGGTCCATCATGGGAATGAAAACGGAATCAGGTGCAACTGCTTCTGCAAACGTTGAATACGCCAAATACGTCGAGCCTCCACCACTTGGCGTCCCTATGAAAAGGAAGATGACACGGACCCAGTATCTATACAACTCTGCAATGGAGGAGCTTGACGAAATGATTGCTAGGCTCAACAAAAGGATTGCAGACTATTTTGACGGGAGGAAGTGATTACAATGTTTACATTTGAGGGCGAGTTTTCGAAGATGGACGACAAAAAGGACATGTATATCTTTGGCCCAGCGTCCATGGAAATACTTGATGTCCAGGGGGACATAATAACTATTGATGCTGTGAGGAAGGCTCTTCCGCAGCTTTTGAGGAGGGCAAGGCTCACAGTGGACCATTCAGATAACATAGTAGGCGAGATACTTGAAGCAGCAGATGTCAGCGGCAGATTATACAAGACAGAGGTTAGGCCTCCAGAGCCCCAAGAGCTGTCAAAGTTTCAGAATCTTGTTGAAGGAAAGGAAGCGCTTTTCGTCCTTGCAAGAGTCTGGGACGACACCGAATACTGCGTCAAGATCAGAAAGGCAATCTCAATGGGGCAGTACAAGAAATACTCAATCGCCGGAAACGTCCTAAAGGCAAGGCCATGCACCCAGGAAGAATACTGTGGGAGATTAGTCTCCGACATAAATCTCTCGGCTGTGACCATATGCAACGCCGGGGCAAATCCTGCGGCAGAGTTTGACATTATTAAACGAGGTAATCAGATGGCTGAAGAAAAAACAGAGAAATCAGATGCAAAGGCTCCCGCTCAAGAATTCCTAACAAAGGCAGACTTTGAGGCATACAAGAGCGAGACCTTGGCAAAGATCAGCGAAATTACAGAGCTTTTCAAGAAAAAGTTCGAGGAAAAAGAGGAAGCAAAGATCGAAAAAGAGGCCAAGAAGCCCGAAGGAACAGAAGAGGGCATTCTTGTCGACATGACAAAAATGAAGGATGAAATCAAGGCAGAGCTAAAGGACGAGTTTATTGCAGTGCAGAAATCGCACGCTATTGAGGAGAAGGAGCCCACTGCTGATGAGATATCCAAAACACTTTCCAAAATCAAATTCAGATAAAGGTGAACAAAATGGCAACACCCATGTTTAACAGTTACGAAGAGATGCTAAATCACTACTACTGGAGGCCGCTAAAGGATTCAGGATTCGATGTGAAGGTCCTCCAGAAGGCAAAGAGGATGAGCGAGCTTGACGAGGAGATAGAAAGGTTTGAGCTAAAGAAATCTGACGCCCCCGTCATTACATCAACTACCGGCGTAAGAAACGTCATTTACGGAGCCACCCTGAACTCCCAGGTCGTTACAGAGGCAAACGCCTTTTCCATACTTCCAAAGAGGGCATGGAGCAAATCAGGATACAGGGCAATCACAACAGCAGGGCTTACTTCAGGAGGGAACGTGACAGAAACTGGCGCAATCCCTGAAACACTAAAGCCGACATTTGCAGAGATAGGGGTATCGCCCCACAGGATTGCAAGGGCAACAAACATATCAGAGATTGAAATGCTCCTTGAGGGAAAGGACGACACAGTAAAATGGTCAGACATCATAAACTACACCGCATCAGAATTCAAGAACACCTTGAACAGGAACATACTTGCAGATGCGGACGGGGCGGCAACAGACGGCACCATCATAACACCACTTGACAGGGTAATAGCCTCCTACTCCGAGCTTGATACAGAGCTTGGGTCAAACGAGGCGGACATCTACGGCCTTGACAGGGATGCAGCCGCAACATGGACCGATGCGCAGGTCAGCCATGCCGGATCAGCTGGGACTGAAACTGACAGGACGCTCACGCTAGGATTAATCGACGACGTTATTGCTGCATGCGAGCCCTACTGGGATTCTGACAAGAACAAGGTCATACTCACAGGTTACGACACCGCTTCAAGGATTGCACAGCTTGAGAGGCCAAAGGAGACCTACCCAACTGACGCATATGTCGAATTCACTATTGAGGGAATAAAGGTCAGAGGAAAGGAAGCCGGCATCCCCGTAGCAACATTCAACGGCATACCAATAATAAGATCCACCAACGTAGTCAAGGACACGATATCCAGAATCTACATCCTGGACCTTGACCACATCTCCCTTGAAACGCTAAAGCCGATATCCTACATGGAGACAACTGACCCGTTTGTCCAGAACACCTTTGGAAAGGAAGGGGTCTTCACATGGGTCGGCGAGATCTGGTGCGATAGATTTGGAGCTCAGGGCAAGATCAGGGGATTGAAATAATCCTCTTTATTTTTTTCTGGTGATCAGATGGCAAGGATTAGATACAACGGACCCGAGACATACGTATGCTACGAGGGCGTATCCGGCCTAAGGTACTCTTTTACAGGACCAAACAGGGAGGCCAAAGTCGAAAACGCCGAGGACATCAAGATGTTCCGGGAAAAGGGCGGATTCACTGTAATCGATGGGGTGGATCTTGGAAATCTCCCAAAGGCAAAAAGAAGCGCCCAGAAGGAGGCGGTCTAAATGGCATTTGCAAGCGCAATCACAGGATACAGCAAATCAGCGGATAAGCTTGTGGTCTACGGCACATACACAAACGGCTCAGGCGACACGGGCGGGGACATAAACACCGGGCTTACTGTATGCGAATTCATCACCTTCACGCACAAGGGTTCTGCAGTAAGCGCAAGCCCAGTCACTATAAATGAGACGCTCCCATGCGCAGGAAGCGCTGTGACCATAGTTACAGACGACGGCGTGGACGGGTACTGGAAGGCCGAAGGCTACTGAACTTTCGGCGGATTAAATTCTAGGAGGAAAACCAATGGACCTGCCAGCAATAACGGAGGCTATAATGGAGATAAAGCAGACCCTGGCCCGGATAGAGAACGATGTCACCTGGATTAAGGAAAGGGCATGCGATCAGAAATCTGAAATATCCGCACTCTGCCAGCGGGTAAACGACCTTGAAGACTGGCAGAACAAGGCCAAAGGAGCTTTGATACTCCTGGAGATTGCCATGGCGGGAATTGGTTTCACATTGATACTAAAGATGCTTGGGGTTGTTTGATGGACGCATTTTCAATCCAATACACAGGGGGACAAACTTCAGCAGTCGTTTGGAAGGAATCCGGAGTATTCTATATCACGATCGGCAGCTCGACCACATCCTACAATCTCTCTGAATCTACAAAGGACACTATCGGCGAGCTTGTCTCTCTGCTTGATGCGCTAACAGATGTGGCCTGCACGCTTATCGCCCCAACAGGGACATTCTCCTCCCTTCTAAATGATATCTCACAGGACCACAAGGCGGACATCAAAACAGCAATTTATTATGCAGGATACAACAACTACTCTAGCCCTAAGAAGGTGACCGAGCTTCTTGGAGTAAATCCCACAGATATCAAAAACTCCTGGCTTGATGAGGCTGACAACGACATCGAGAGTTATACTGGAAAGAAATTCAGATTGCAGACCCTGACAAGCCAATCAATTGATGTTTCAAAGAGATTCATTTCAACAAACAATGACTTTGAGCATTACGGCATCCTGAAAGGAAATGCCTACTATATTGAAGATTATGCGCCTCTTGCATCACTTTCTTCGCTAACGATTGATGGGATTTCGGTCACCCCGTCATATGCAATTCTTGATTGCGGCGAGATCATCCTTACCTCGCAGGCAGAAGCTTCAGCATGGATACCGGGCAAAAGCAAGGCCACCCTGTCAATTACTTACGGTTATTCACAAGATTCAAACGAGGGCGGGCTCGCCTCTGAATACTCAACTCTCTTTACGGCTGTGAAATACCTCCATGCAAGCTTTTCAGAAAGCAAGGCAAGCGGAAGCGCTGCAACAAGACAGCATGCCGATGTTGTCTACTCCGTTGAAATGGAATCAAGCGAGGAGGCAAAGACTCGGAAGGAGTGGTATTCCCGGATGAAAGACATCAAAAAGACGCTCGGGGCATCAATGAAATACGTGTTTGTATGAGCTTTGCACCAATTGCTTTTCTGGCTAATGTGGAGAGGATCTTTGCAGCGGCCAGTGGATTGTCCTCTGTTAAAACGTGGAGTAGGCCGACAAAGCTCTCAGCTTCGGCATCGACCCCTGAAGTATCTATCGAACTAATTGCCGGGAATTTAGATTCGGTCTCACTTTCTTTCCCAAACAAACAGAGCGAGTTCTATGTCAGGTTTGTGATCTTTGAGGAGCAGACCACAAGTTCATCGCAGCTTGACGCAATCTACCAGGGGATCATAGCTACGGTCATCGCCAATCCGAATCTCAAGGATATCAACGGGGCCAACACCTGCGATTATTTTGGATCATTTTACGGCCGGACCATCAGTTTCAATCTAGCAGCGACTGAGAGGAACGGCGTTTCAGTCAATTCAATGAAGATAGACGTACCATGCCTGGTACGGGACACTTAGGTGAAAATTATGTCATACACAAAAGGAGACGTTTTTGTAAAAAAGGAAAGCACATGGGGGACGGGAGTCGACCCGACTGCACCGACTACAGCAGTTGATGAGATTATAGGGCTTGACAGCTCTTACGAGTACAGCGTGGAAAATCAGATAACGGCGGTAAATCCTGCAGCAAATGCCTACCCATCAGAGATTTCATACCATACCGCAAAGCCATCGGCAAAGATTGATTTTGTCTACAACAATTCAATGCCCTTTGCACTTATGCTTGGCGGGATATCCGGATCAGATGCACAGGCGCCATACACTTGGACCATCACACCATCAGGGACGCCCATACCTTTCACTACATCATTTCTCATGAAAGGGGCAAACGATAAGATAGTCCAGATGGCCGGGTGCTACGCAAAGAGCCTGTCCTTCAAAATGGGATTGAACGGCCCAGTTTCAGGGGCGCTTGAGATTGTAGGAAAGGATCTAGGGATAGCCGGGACAGAGTTCACTGCACCCGCCACTGTGACCCTTGACGATGCCACTGCATGGAAACCTCATGAGTATACATATACTATCGGCGAAATCGCCGGGATAACATACATTACAGATCTTGAATTTACCATATCACGATCAGTTGACGTTGGGCATGGGCTTGCAGCAAGATCTCCATCAACAGCATACTCGGGCAAGTTCGAGGCAGTAAGCGGGTCGCTGACATGCTACATCCCAGATACGGCCACGGCAAATGAAATTGAGCAGCTAGTCCTTGGAGGGACTTCAATAGGAGAAACACTTTCGCCAAAGGACATAGTTATTGACAAAGGATATGTAAACGGGACCGCTGATTCTGCAAAGATCACACTTTCTAAATGCATATTCGGTGATTACTCAGCATCATTCCCTCTTGACACAAAGCTCAGCTACAAGTTTTCATTCTCAGCAACAGCTGTATCAGAAGTACTGTGGGAGGCTCCGGTCGCAAAGACCAACTGGTAGGCGATGCAATGGCAATAGTAAACAAATCCTACTTCCTCCATGAGAGGGACGAAAGCGGCGGGCTAAAAGCGATAACAGTTGAGCTCGGCCCTGGCGAAGAGGTAAAACTCATCCCGCTCCCTGAAGGGGAGATCAAACTCCTGACGGATCCGGAGAAGGGATACGAGATACTATCGGCCCATATAGCCGAGCCAAAGATCACAGCTGACGAGATAAGAAAGTACGGCAAGGACGGAGCAATAGCAGGGGCAGTTGAGAAGCTTTTTGAGATAAGCGACATCAAGGAATCCTTTCGCCCTAGACCAGGAAACAAAGGCAAGGCTCCTTGAGGAGCAGATACTCCACTTTATTGGGTACATGGTATGGGACATTCCAAAGCTTACAATCCTTGAGAAAAGAAGATTGGTAAGAGGGTATATGCTGTACCAGAATCCGGAGGCGGACACGATAGATGAGAAAAGGGCAAAATCTGAGGAACTGATCAGGAAGAGAAAAGAGCACCATGCCAGACCAAAATGTTAGGATAACAGTCACGGCAGAGGACAGGGCATCAGCACCGCTGAAAAATGTAAACAGCGCACTTGGTAATCTGGAGAAGGGCGCATCTAAAGTTGGCGGGGCATTTTCAAGCCTTGCAAGCTCTGCGGTATCAGCAGCAGAAATACTAGTGGCAAATCTTGCAACTCAGGCAGTAAACGCAGTTGCGGGCCTCACCCAGGAAATGATAAAGCTCTCCCTGGAGCAGTCAAAACTGGAATCCCAGACTGAAAATCTACTGAAAAATGCCGGCATGCAGTCATACTCAGATGCAATAGGCGAGATAATACTCCAGCACGAAGAAATGACAGCAATGGATGACGCTGCAATAAGAAGGGCATTCAACAATCTCCTGGGCTCAACAAAGGATTACAACAGATCATTAACACTTTTATCTGCTGCAGAGGAGCTCGCCGCTGCAAAGGGCATTAATCTTGAAGACGCTTCTAATCAGATCACATCGGCGCTTGAAGGGAGCGTAGTGTCCCTGTCAAAGGCAGGGGTAGAGCTTGATGCAATCAAAATGAAATCCATGACGGCTGGCCAGCAGATGGACTACCTTGCCCAGCAGATAGAAAAATCATTTGGCGGAAGTGCAGAAGCCCTTAGAAACTCTCCCTCCGGAATCTTTGCCAATTTCCGAAATCAGATTGACAATCTAAAAAAGATCTTTGGGGATGAGCTTACTGAAGCCCTTGCACCGGCCTGGGAAGACATAGCGACTACAATCTCAAACATGATCGACTCGGGGCAGCTCCAGCCACTCATAGACTCTTTTGGAAAACTTCTGGTAAATGCAGTGGAGCTGGGGCAGACACTTGGAAGCATTATAATCAAGCTGACAGGCGTCACTACAACTGAAGAGGGGGTTACTAGGCTTGCCGATGGATTTGACAGGCTTTCATACATCCTTGAGATGATCGAGGACGCCCTCGCAAGGATAGACGCCATTATCAAAGACCTGAAGCTTGACCAGATCATGTCCCTCGGCATGAGGGTGATAAATCCAGGGGGCTCTGCGCTTTGGGATTATGCGGGCAATCAGGTAGAGGCTGAGAAAAGCATGACCCCGAGATTAGTCCAGCTTGACGAAGTCCAGAAGGACAACACAAAGACAACTAAAGCCAATACCGATGCACAGCTTGAGCAGATTAATGCGCAGAGGAGGGCCACCCAGGAAAGCCAGCTGATGGAGAAATACCTGAAGCTTCAGGAGGCCGCAACTTCATCCACAGCTGCAATTACCGGTCAGTTTGGAAACGCCATGAGCGGTGCAATAAGCTCTGTACAAAGCGCACTGTCCTCTTTTGGGGTAGGATCTTCCGGCGGTGGCGGTGGGGGCTGCAGGACATTCGGTTCAGGTTCAAGAATTGAAGACAGTCACAGCTCATCAGATGAGCCTTTTCCAGGGAATCACTTTTCAACAATACCAGTCCCTGACGCATTAATCACAAAGAGGGGGGACATCGTAAAGTTTCACCCTGAAGATAACATTCTTGCCTTCAAAGACCCTTCGGCATTGAGGGGAGGGAAAGGCAATATTTCAGTCACGATCAATGTCAACGGAGCAGGCGATCCGGACAGGATTGCAGAGGAAATAATGAAAAAAATCACAAGATTAAACAGGATAGGATTCTAATGGAAATCCCTCTTAAGACAAGAATTGAGTTGGAGCTCGTCCACAGGGACAGAGAAGGGAAGATAATCGAAATCATAAAACTAGACAGCGAGGAGGATAATGATGGTAACGGTTGTAAACAAAGGGCTTGAGATGATAGCAAAGCTAGTTGGTGGAGTGTCAACTGACAAGATGCAGTACGTTGCGCTAGGCTCAGGAACTACTGATGAGGCCAACGACCAGACCGCACTGATTACAGAAATAACTACAAACGGCGGGGCAAGGGCGGCAGGCACATGCAGCTACGAGGCGGACTACAAGTTCAAGGTGACAAAAACATTCTCATTTACCGGGACGCTTGCAATAAACGAGATTGGAGTTTTTGATGCTGCATCAACCGGAAACATGCTCCTTAGGGGAAAGCTCTCCGCGACTAAGAACGTTGGAGATGGCGATTCTCTCCAGGTGAACGCAACAGTGACATTTGCAAGGGCAGCGTGAGGGGAATAAATGGTTGAGATAACTAACATCGAGAAGATCCTTACAGAAAAGAACGAGGTCTCTGATTTTGTCCTCATAACTTTTAGGACGGATCTGGGGAACATCCGCACAACGAGATACCCCATACAGAATGTCTCTGACGAGGCCAAGATGAAGCAGTTCGTCTATGAGAAGGCCGTGTTCTTTGATGCAAAGGATAGTTTTTCCCCAATAACTCAAGCGATAGAAATCTCTGAAGAGGACATAAAGCCGGCGGAGCCCGAGCAGACGGAAGAGCAGAAGTTCCTAAATGCAATCCCCCAGCTTGAGCAGTGGAAGAGTTACCTTGAGATGGGGCTCATCACAGATGCCCAGTATGCCGCCAAACTAAACGAAGTGAAAAATCTAATTCCAATTGGCTATTTTGATACAGGCCTTACAAAGGAATAGCCCGGAGCAAAGCTAGATGGCATTTGCCTACTGTCGTGAGATCACCCTGAATGCGGACGCCTATATCTCCTCTGCAGTTTCCAACTACCCGGTCTTCATCAAATTCAACTCGACAAATCACCCTAATCTATTTGAAGGGGACGACGGGGACAGCGTCTGCTTTACAAGCGATGCGGATGGGGCAAATCAGCTTGCGCATGAGTGTGTAGCCTTTTCTAGCTCTGAGGCCATATTTTATGTAAACTGCGACTTATCCGCATCAGGGGACACGACGATCTATTTCTGGTATGGCGACACCTCTAACTCGGGGGAGGAAAACAAGTCTGGGACATGGTATGCAGGTTACAGCATCCACCACTTCCAGGACTCACTTTCTAGCAGCGTCTCAGGCGGTTACTCATTTTCTGTCACGGGAAGCCTATCCTACTCGACAAACGGGATAAGCGGGAAGGCTTTGACAGGATGGAGTTCTTCAAACTACCTGACTGCCTCAAGCTGCGGCTCAATTTACAACAAGGCCTACTCGACTAGCAATGACGACTCTGCAATAGTGATGGCAAAATCTGCTGCCGACAAGGTAACTTTCTACGGAGGCAACACATCATGGAACGGCAGAGGGCCGAAGATGTATTCAAGGGGCGGGGCAGATGTATATGGGCTATCCGATTACTATTATGCGGGAATAGGGTTAAACGAGGCTGACAGCAACTGGGTCCTCTGTATGGCTGCCCTTGACGGCGGGACATCAAGGCAGTATAGGTACAACTCTGTTTCTGGGTATGCAACGAACTCAACTACAACTAAGACTTCCTACTCCTATTCGGACAGAGGGATAATAGTAGGGAGATGCTATGCTCCAAATAATCTTGGGTCTAGCGACCTAATTGATTTTATTTGGATCTTCACCGAGGATAAGTCGCCTGATTACTTCAAGGCAGTCTACAACAATCATATCAATCTATCATCATTTGTTTCAATTGGAAGCGAGGAAGCTCTTGGCGGAACGGAATACCAGGAATCCTTAACAGCAACAGTATCCGCATCAACTAATCTGTCGCCTTTCCAGACGCTCATCCATAGCATGGCAGGTTCAGCTACCGCTTCTCCAGGGCTAAGTGTAATCCCGATATACATAGAAGATCTCTCCCTAGTGATCCTAGTTTCACCTTCCCTACAAACAGCTTCCAATTATTCAGTTGCTCTATCATCATCAATTTTAGCTTCTCCAGATCTAGGGACAGCTGCAGATTATTTTTCTAGCCTATCCTATGAAGTTGAAATCTCGCCTTCAGTCTACACCTTCCAGGAAGTATTGGCAGAGGCAAATGTCACAGCAGATGCACAGATGCGCTCTGGCCTAGCCTATACCGAGCCACTGGATGCATCCGTTTCCCTGCTATCTGAGATAGATTCCCTCATGGTCGATGTTGAGCTCCTGGAGGCAGAAGTCACAGTCTCCCCGACCAGGCTTTACATTGGATTTGAGGGCCTTGAAGCATACCTTACAGCCTCCCCGTCCCTATCAGTTGTGAGCACCGGGAACACTGTGCTATTCTGGTCGATAGAAGTGAACGGGGAAATCCTAGAGCAAAACTATGATCTGGAGCATGCAAGATTCACAGACGAGAAGGGCAAAAGGTCGGACTATTTTGAGATCACTTTGAACAATAACGACGGGTCCATTTCGGAGAGCTTTGAGATAGGTGACAACGTCTACCTCTACTTTGATGAGAACTACCCTCCGGCATCAAAGGTATTCCACGGCCTCATAACAGGCATAGACTTCCAGATCGACATGTACGGCCGCAACAAGCTTGTCCTAAGCGGGGAGGACTACGGCTCAGTTAGATTCGGCCAGACGATTATATCAGGTGCGGAGAATTATTCAAACTACACTGCAAGCGATATTGTTGAGGATCTAATCCAAAGGTACTGCCCCGAGATAACAGCAGACAATCTTGAATCTTTTAGCGAACAGATACCTTACGTTTCACTTGCATGGGAGTATGTCGGGCAGGCAATAGAAAAAATTGCAAATCTAGTCGGGGCGGATTACTATGTCGATGAAGAGGATGACCTGCACTTCTACGATCCAACAGACCTTATCCCGGCCCACTCAATATCTTCGCAGCAGATTCTAAACGCCTCAATAAAGAGGGACTCATCAAAGTTCTTTGACAGGGTGTTTGTAGTCGGGGGAAAGCAGGGATTCCTAGATCAAAGCCAGGCGGTAACAACAACTGAAGTCTCTCTCCACGATAAGTATTATGCATCGTCATTTACCCCATCAAAAACAAACGTCCTTTACGTTGAGGCATACATCAAGAAGATTGGAAATCCACTTGATGCCTTCAGGTTCACTATTGTCGAGGATGACTCCGGCCCCGCTGGGTCTATAGTCGGATTTGGAGCAATACTCGCAAAGAACACCTCAACTGATGGCTCATGGGTGAAGTCGGATTATATTGACGTGCAGCTTGACACGACAAAGCTCCACTGGATCGTTTTCCAGAAGTTTGGGACAGAAACTGATACCTTTAAGGTGGCTCATGACAGCACGACCGCAAACGGGCAGAAGTATTCTGCCGATGGCACGGCATGGACTAACGGCACTGGAAAGATGGCCTTCAAGACTTACTACGGGGTGCAGATAGTCAAGAATGCATCGGGAGAAAGGATGTTCGATAGCTACACAGATATCCCGATAGTCGACCTATCAATTAAGGATACAGACACTGCGCTCATGCTGGCACAGCAGAAGATCATAGAATATGCACTGGAAAACTCTTCAAAACTTATGATAAATCCTCCGGGGAAGCGGATGAAAGCCGGCGAAGTTGTCTCAATAACAATCCCAGGGGTTACCCTGGATGACCAGACGATCTTATCCGTCACCTATGAAATCAATGAGCCACAGATATCCACGGTAAGATTGGAATGCACCAGTGCAGAGGACTTCTACTCGGCGTTTGCAAATCTCTTTGCAGAGCTTAGGAGATTGAAGGTTGAGAACGTCCTCCAGTCACAGGAGACCTCAACTGATTACAAGGAAACAACTGAAACAGAAACTATCACACTAGGGGAAACAATCATCGATAATTCAACAAGCTATACTGCAAAGTTTGACGATGGCAAATCCAAATGGGACGTGAGCAAATGGACATAACAGAGCTTATTAGAGGGGATAAGAATCCCTACCTGGGCAAGTTCAGAATTGACGAGTACAATATTGAGAGGGACAGGATCATACAGGGGCCGTGGCAAAAGAATCTCATCACTAGCAAACTGAAGTCAGCGCTTGCTGATGTTCTTACAGGCGACTATGATTTGAATAAACACGTTATCGGAAAGCTTGCAATAGGCACGGGTAGCACTACGCCACTTGCAACAGACCAAGCGCTAACTACTCAATTAGGATCTTTGAAATCCTATGTGCCGAACAGCCTGCACAACGACACCTATCCGAACAAGGCTGAATCGACCTATTATTTTGACAGCACCGAGGCGAGCTATTACGGGGTATGGGCGGAGCTCGGCCTCTATGCAGCAAATCAGACTGATCTTCTCACCCACACACTAATCTCGCCGACAAAGACCTTTGACAATACAAAGACTATGACCGTTTATTATGTGATTGAATTCTAGGATGATCTTATGGCATTTACCAAAAAAGTATCGGCCGGGCAGGACATAAGTTCGGCTGATTTCAGACAGTACTTCGGGGATTTCTTCTCTGAATGCATAAAGACTGGTTTTACAGTTTCAGTTGACAGTGGATTGGATCTGGATGTTGCAGCTGGGACGGCCTATGTGAAGGATGCCAATAACGGCATGTTCCAGGTAGTATCAAGTGCAACTGAAAATCTGACTGCAACACAAAGCAGCACAAATTATGTTTACCTGCATTCTGATAACGGGTCAAACTGGCTCACGATATCCACATCTGCAACAGTGCCAAGCGATGCAATACTTCTGGCGACGGTAGTTGCAGGGGCAAGCTCAATTACTTCAGTGACAAACGTTACTTCCGGACTGCCATCGTATGTCCCTCCAGGGATTATTGTTGCATGGTCAGGAGCGCTAGGCAGCATTCCCTCCGGATGGCTGCTTTGCGATGGAAACAACGGTACGCCAAATCTAATAGACAGGTTCTTGCAAGGAATAACAACTAGCACGACAGAGCCTGGCACAACTGGCGGAGCACACTCAATAACAATAGGGACAACTGGACTTTATGCAGATGGTCAGAGCTTTGTCCAGGTTACAAGAGGGGCAACTTTCAACAACAGGCCGAAATACTATGAAGTTGCATGGATTATGAAGGCATGAGGGAATACTACTGTGCTAGGTGCGGGGTCGTTTTGGCTAGGCCGATTGAGCTAGCGGCTAGTTATTGCTATGATTCAAAGACAGAGAAGACTTTTTTAGTTTGTAGGAAGTGCAAGAAAAAGAAAGATAGACTTATTTGGTAATCAGCTTTTATAGATAGATTTCAATTCTTCGACAGTAAGCCAAGGTTTCTCTGAATGTATCATTCTATGACAATTTAATAAAAGAATTTATCTATTTTTCAATCTATACTTAAACTTTATTCCACTCGTCCCACTTGATGGGTAACAAATCATCATTTCTAATTAACGAGATTTTATCGGGTCTACCGCTTCTTTGATATATTTTATATTTGGCCTCTCTAACGTCAGAGACAAGGCTCCCCATATCTACAACTCGTGGAATAAGATCAATTAGATTTAAGCGTTTTACAATCAAAAATGATTCTTTCTTTTCAAATACTATTAAGTCAGATTTACCATCATAAAGCCATCCTTTGTCATAGTTTCTGACTCCATGCAATTCAATCCAGACCCATTCGTCTTGAACGTTAGAGTCGTGTCTTGTTAACCTTTTCATTGCCTTTACTTCAACTTTATACGATTCAACGCCTTTTTTAATCAATCTATCCCAATGTTCATTCATGTCTTCGGTAACTGTAGCTTTTGTTACATACCACCCTCTAGCTTCAGCAATTTTATCAAAAAGGTCTTGAGCATTTAGGCCGATTTCAAGGCAGTCTTTTTTGTCGTATTGATTTCTTTCCATATTACATGCCCTTGTATTTCTTTATTATTGCAAGTATCTCAGAAAACATCTTTTCAGTTTCTTTGTCATCATATTGTATGGCCCTCTCGATCATCGTATTACAATATTTGCTTAAAAAATCAGTCGTACCATAACGTTTTTTCATAAGATTGTGCTCGCTGCACAAAGTCTGTCCGTTTTCAAATGTAGAGAGTCCGCCTAGGTGTTGAGGTTTTACGTGATCGGCATGAAGCTCATATCCGTTATGTGGTCCATTACCACAGACCACGCATTTGTAATTGTCTCGTTTGAAGATTTTCTCTTTCACATCAGCACTAAAGGGGTCTAGAAGGTTGGGCCCATTGTAACCAGGGCTTCTTTTGTAAACTCCTTTTTTTACTTTGATCAGCCATCCTTCTTGATATAATTTTCTTATTGCCCTCCATGGATCTCTAGCCTTAGGATAAGTTAAATTGACATAATCAACAACGTTGCCATGTTCAACTTCTTCATCTGGATGGGCCTCAAAATATTCAATTATTAATTCATTAATGGTTTTCTCTTTCATTTATATTAATAAGAATGGATTGAATATAAAATTATCTTATGAGAATATATCGGCTATAATTTTTTAATTTTGAATTTGATGTCTTCTTTTTCAGTTCTTATTGCTATGATCGGGTATAATCCACTTATTCCTTGGATATTACCTATTTTATTTACTTGAATATCCCTTAGCTCTTCATTATTCTTGACTTTAATTTTGGTAAAAATATCCCATTTGCCCGATATTTCATGAACTTCTACCACTTCATCAATCATTGCAAGTTCTTTACAAATCCTGCCTATGTCTTGTATGCTGTGAATAGAAATCCTAATCCATGCAGTTACAGATAGGCCACATTTTTTTGAATTTAGCAGCGGGGCAATTTTTTTGATTGCCCTTCTACTTTTTAATTTTCTAACTCTGCCATAAACTGTTGATTTTGCAACTCCCAATTTAACTGAAAGTTCTTTGAATGGGATTAATGCATCTTCTTGAAGTTCATTTAAAATTGCTATGTCTAGGTCGTCAAGTCCTTTTTTTTCTATTTTTGAGATATTAACACCAGTGACATTATCATTATTAATTATATAAATCTATTTTAACAACCTAGCATTTAAATGGAGGGAGATAATAATCGTATGTTCGGTCTCGATAGATAATAGTTGTATACAGAGATTTTGTTTATCGCATCTTCGCTAAAACTCGGAGCAATTATTGTAGGGATTACTTTCATGTAATCATAACTATACTCTTTACCAACGAATTCTTTCAATTCTTCTATAAATCTCAATAATTTATTCGTATCAATTTCAACATCATGTTTTTTGATAAAGAAGCTTCTAGTGTGGAATCTCCATCCGTTAGATTCATCAATCATATTTTCCTTGATTTGCGTAATGTCTGAAGTTATCCTATTCTCAACATTATCATAAGTGAAAGATGACATGGTCTCCTCTAAGAATTCGTAATTATTATTTAGTTTGCTTATTGCTTTTACGTTTGCTTGAGGAACATTAATCTGGAAAATATTTTGAGTTCTATAAGTTTCACTAAAGCTGACATTATTATCGTCGTCCCAATTAAAATATATGCATTTTATGCCATCGAATATTTTCATTTCATTAAGTTGATTAATTGCATATCTTACTATGTCCGAGCATTTATTGAACATTATTGCTCCGATTATTTTATCTTTATTAGGATCAACTAAAGTTTTCTGTTTAAATAAATCAAGATATGTTAATAACTGCTTTAGATAATCTTCGTTGAAACTTACCGCCCCACTCTTTGCTTCAATAATGTAGTAAATTTTACTATCTTCCATTTTTGAGATACACAAAAGATCTATTAATTTTCTTGTTGTTTGTGCAACAAAAGTTTCGTTCATATAATCAACTACGTTTCCGAATATATCGTTAAGTGCAGGATCATTTTTTTTCAACTTTGAAAGAAATATGGCCTTTATTGAATTCTCAATTGAATTTACCTTTATGATCTTGTTTTCTATAGCGGTGGGAGTAGTAGCATTATAAGGCGCAAAATTTACCAAATCGCCTTTTTTATAATCCCTTATAAGAAGTTCAGTTATGGACTTGGCATCATCAATTGATATCTTTCTAACTGCTCTCCTTTCCATATTTCTTTCGTTTTCAAGAGTTGCAATAGACCAAATCTTTCTGCTTTCAATCTCTCTGTATAAATCTGAGACATAGATGTGCGAATCATTTGAGCATAACTTTTCATATGTGGGATGTGGTTCAAAAAGAAATCTAAAAGGGAAGTTTTCACCATTGTTATTCCAAATTTGATTTGATTCATAAAAGGCTTGACTTCTTGCTCGGTATACCCCGTGTATCGAGCTGTCTTCATCAGTCTCTTTTTTTACGATGTGGAAGAATATTAGATCCCCGTTAGATATTGAGACAAGATCTCTAATGACTGACATTAAATCGCAGTCTCTTAAGAATCCCGATAAATCTGGCTTTTTTTCTCTATTGCCATATACGCCCTTTGTTCTAGATAAATTCCAATCCTTTTCAGAAATTTGACAGATGAAAGCTCCCATGTCTAGAAATTTACATGAAAGTATATATTCTTTACTCAAATAAAATTATTGAGAAACTAGTTATATCTCGGCCGTATATTCTTTTAATATGTCTTGAATGGTAAGTTGTCCTATGTTAGCCTCTTTGATAATTCTTTTTTTTGCAATTTCACAATAATCGGTATCTATTTCTACTCCAATTCCTTGCCTTTTTAGTAATTCGCAAGCAATCAAAGTAGTTCCGCTTCCTAGAAAAGGATCAAGAATGGTATCGCCAACATAACTGAATAGTTTGATACATCTTCTTGGTAATTCAATAGGAAAAGGCGCAGGATGACCGATTTTCTTTTTGCTTTCCCCTTGGAAGGTCCAGACTCCATTAGTCCATTCCATGAATTCATTTCGTTCTATGTCTTTCTCTTTTCCTTTTCCTTCCTTCTTCCAATTTTTCTTATAGAGGACTGCTACCATTTCTACAGGGGCAATAACATAAGGGGCAGAAGGACTCATCCATGAGCCCCACGCAGTTCGTCGAGATATGTTTTGTTCGTTCCAGACAATTGTGGTGTGATATTTCCACTTTGCTTCTTTTGCAATTGTAACTATGTCGGCGTAAATGCTTTTTTGCCCTCCTTTATTTTTATCCAAAGGTATGTTAAGGCAGAATCTACAGTCATCCTTTGCCAATTTATACGATTTTAATAAATATTTCTTCGTAAATTCTAGATAGTCTGAATAAGGCATTTTATCGTCATGTGAATTGTATGAAATATCAAGATTATATGGGGGTGAGGTGACGATAAGGTCTATGCTTTCATTAGGAATACATTCAGTGGTAAGAAAATCATCATTATAAACTTTTGAATAATTAGAAGAAAAAAATAATTTTTCGTTATCAATATCCATGAGCTATATTTGTACATCGAGTATTTTAACCTTACGATTGGGTCATGAATAACTAGGAGCCTATTTAATTAATTGATTTTTTAATTCCTCTTTTATCATAGCCTTGTCTATTGTATCCAGAGTTATCGTATCCGTCCTTATCATAGCCTTCTTTGTCAAAACCATTATATGCATACTTAGTTCCGTTTCGATGAAGGCCTTTTTTGTCAAATCCTTTTTTGTCATAACCCTCCCTATCGTATCCGTTTTTATCTCGGCCATATCTATCATACCCCTTTCTATCGTAGCCTTCTTTATCGAACCCATCAAAGTCATAACCATCTTTATCGATATTTTGAAAACTGAATTTTCTACCTGTATACCTATGGATGCCATGTCGATTGAATCCATTTTTATCAAAGCCTGCTTTAGAGTACCCTTCTTTATTGTAGCCTTCTTTATCAAATCCTTCTCTATCGTAGCCTTGAGAATCATAGCCATGTTTGTTAAATCCGTTCTTATTGAAGCCAGATCTATCAAAAACTTCTGCGTCCTTAATAATTTTTAACTCAACGTTACATATAGGGCATTTTTCTAGCTTCATGACAAATTTAATACCGCAACTTGGACATTTTTTGCCTAAAATTTCAGACATGAGGTTCAATCTCTAAATAATTTATATTTACTTGGGATATATATTCTTGAGCCACATTTTCCACAATACAATTCATTCTTATCAACACCAGAACCACATTCTTTGCAAAGATATCTCCTTTCAAATATAGTTTTATTTTTCTTCTTCAATGAAGTATCTATTGAATGCCCTATTAAAACAAAAATAAAAAACATAAGACTCGCAAGTACAATAAGTAAATCCCCAGCATAAGTCACTATAGAAAAATTAAATCTCATTAGCATTATTCCAAAAATTCCAAAAGTCGCCCATATTGGTAATAACGCCAATGGAACTGCTAATTTTCCTGTGATTTTTGAAGAGATATACTTTATAGAAATTAAGGACGTAATTATAGTAATAATCAACATTATTATATTTACAAATGGAACAAAATACAGCGGCATTTCGATTATTCCTAAGATAGATTTACCTGTAAACAAAGGCAATCCCAATGGAGTAGATAAATCCAGTAGCAAATGGAGATAGTAAGAAATGAAGAATGAACAAAAAATCAAAGATGAAGAATAGATAAAAGGAAGGGCAAAATCAAGAAATGAGATATATCTTTCTACCCATGAGAAGAATAAAATTACTGAAATAAATCCTACTGATAAAAAGAACGAACCAAAAAAGGATACAAAATTGTGTCCGATGCTTCTATGAAAAGGGCTGAATGGTGGATCGATTATATCGGGTAAGTTTGATCCATATATGGCAAAAATAAAACAAAAAGCCGCTACAAAGAGACGATAGCTATATGGCAAAGGGATGATATTGAAAGAAATCAATCCAATAAATAAAAGTCCTACTAGGCTACCTGCAAATTCGTGTTGTATGCCGAGCATGATTATACCCTAATATCTCTAAGGCGAAGGTATTAAATGGATATAGCATTCCTCGTTTAATTCAAACTTTACCGTTATATCTCCTTTAATGGGAAATTTAAAAAAATCCTTTATACTGTCTGTTAAATCCAACGCTATGTCATCAAAGGACAACGGATCATCAAGATTATATTTATCAATAATTTTATCATATATTTCAACTTCATTTAATTCAATTGATATATTCACGTTTGCCATTTTTTTCCCTACCTTAATTTCATATTGATTCTACTTTTTCCCATATATAAGAATATGGAAAAGAATTGTGAAAACAGGGAAAAAATTATTTTTACCGAATACAATTATAAATAAAATGGACATTAGAAAAGAAATGGATTAGTGTTAAAATGGAAATTCAATGGATTATTACAGATTCGGACATTTCTAAAGTTAAGACATTTTACGAAATGCATAAAGATAATCCTTTAGTTTTAAATCGAATTAAAAGGAATATTAATGGAAATATCCCTGAAGTCACGAAAGACATATTTTGGAAGGAGCTGATCACATGTCTTCTATCAACTCAGCAAAGATCTGGTCCAAAAAGCCCAATTACAAAATTCGTTTGCACCAAACCTTTCCTCTTGGATTATTCACTATGTGAATCTCAATCCGATCTAAAAAAGTTCATTGAAAAAACAATTACTGATTTTGGGGGTATCCGCCGGGGAAAAACAATTTCGGAGGAAGCATCGCTTAACTATAACTGGCTTAACAACGGCGGATGGGAAGAGATATTTGGAATTATTGGAGACTTAAAAAAAAGTCCTACAAATGAAACAGAACTTGAATGCATCGAAACATTGATAGATAATTTGAGGGGCTTTGGTCCAAAGCAATCACGAAATCTGCTTCTAGGTCTTGGGCTGACAAGATATGAAGTGCCCATAGACAGCAGAATCACAAAGTGGCTTAATGAATTTGGCTTTCCAATATTATTATCCGCTACTGCATTGGCAGACAGAAATTATTTTAACTTTGTTTCTGAAGGATTTCAACAAATATGTAAAGCATGTGATATATCCCCATGTGTTCTTGACGCAACAATCTTCTCAAGTTTTGATACCGAGAAATGGTCCGATGAAAACATGTAGGGTGCGCATCTTTATTCACTATAGTAAATACAAACTCCCTAGGATTAGTCCTTAATATTGCCAGGGCCAGAATTGATTAGGCCTGGGATGTAGCTACTCACACTCCTAATATACCCCTTGCCCGGGCCTTTTATTTTTGATTAAGAATATTTGCCTTATGCCCCAACAAGTATTGGTCCATAAAAAAGGGTAAAATAAAAATCCAAATTTGCCCTCTCATAACCATATTATATCTATTTTACTAAAATATGCTGATGACAAGCAACTGGGATTATGGAGGGATAGATGCGCCTTCGGTGGCGCTGAATATAGCTGACAACTCCAAAAGCATGGAGGAGATCCGCGATAAAATAAAGAGTGAAATACTAAGGGCGCAGAAGGGCGTCTTCGGCGAAAAGGTCAGGGGGTATCATAGAAACTATGTCAAAAGCATGGCAATAGTCCTGAAGATAGCCGAAAACTGCGAAGACAAGAATAATTTTGTCGAAACAGTGGAGGACGTATTGATCGATAAGCTAAAGGATGCCGAAGTATAATTTTTTGTTATTTTTATTATCTGCCCTTTAGTTCTTTTTTTAGCTTCTCCAGTTCCAAGAGCTTTCTCTCCACTTCGTCTAGCTTCTGGCGTACCGCCTCCTTAACAAAATCCGCCCTTGAAGTGTAACCGAGGTCAGACTCCTGGACTATATAATCTATTCTTCTCAACAGCTCCTTTGGGAGGCTTGCCCCCTGGTGTTCTTTTGCCATAGGATCACATACTGTTTTTCTGTTCCGCCTATATAAAAATATCGTCAACTATATTGTAAAATACAACATATCTATCGAAAAACTTTTACTATAAATACGTTAAATTTATCTTATAATTTCGTCATATTTGACGGAGTTAGGGCGAATGAGCGCAAATGGTGCAGGCCCCCAATGCCCATAGGAACCACTGCAATACCGCTTGCGCTCCGCCAATCTAAGGAGGGTGTAAATGTTAACAGATGAAAAGATTAGGGAGTTGATTGAAAAGCTTGGCATTACAGACGATGAGTTTGCCGAGCTAGTGGAAAAAACAAGTGATGAAAAGAATGTTACGCCTGGAGGGGCGATGCTTCTCCTGCACTACCGGGTCTTCAACAAGCCAAAAGGAGTTGAAACAACAATCGATAATTTCACAAAACCAGTGAAGGAAGCTATGGACGACCTCTTCAAGGACGCATCAGAATTCCTTTCCAGATACGCCTTGAACAACCACAAAGACGAGGCCGACTGGCTTGAAAAGGAGCTGGATCGTGAGATGAAGTTTTCCAAGAACTATACGCCTGAGAAGGCCACTATGCTTTTGGCATATTCATACGGGTGGAGAAACGGGGATGCAATTTCAGCATTTGATTCGAAGCTTGTCCAGGGCAAAAGGGCAGACTGCCTCTCTCTTGATTCGCTTCTGCCGAAGATAAATGAAAAGGGCAAGATACCTTTCCTCAGCGGAATAGTCAATAGGATTTCAAATGCCAAAGAGTTTGATGAGCAGAAAGGGCACAAGCTTAGATCCACAGGGATTGAGATCACTGACGGCAAAAACAAAATATGGATCAACTGCCACGACACTAGCCCTTTCAAATCAAAGAGCACCGGGCGCCAGGTCTTGGGGAAATTCCTCTCAACTAAGGCCCAGATGAACAGGACGGAAATGATCGGCTCAATTGTAACCTTCATGAATCTGGATGCAAGGATCACAAAGAAAAGCGACCTAAGGCTCAGCACCGGCCCATACTCCAATTTTAATTATGAAAAGCCTGATGAAAAATCCCCTTTGGGCGAGAACGCATGAAGGCTGTCCCTAATGTATTTGAGCCTGGGCCTTCATCAAGGGAAAACGGCGGAATTGGCGAAGAGGAATTTTTGGTATACTGCCTTAAGGCGGGCATTGATATCCAGCTATCTTTAGGGCCATACTCAAACTGCGATTTCAAGGTCTCAGGCAAAAGAGTGGATGTCAAAACGATATCAAACGATTTTGGCCCTTTGCCGGATTTCAATGTGAATGTCCCGTCTTGCCAGGTTTCCCTCGAGCAGGATCTATTCGCCTTCGTATTCCATGATAAAACAAAAGAAACATACACTATTGCAGGCGCAGTAGGGAGGGAAGATCTTCTACGCAAGGGCATTCTGAAAAGGAAAGGCGAATCAGAAAGGAATGGGAAATTTATCTACAAATGCGATACCTACGTCCTAAAAGTGGGGGAGCTTCTGCCAATAGAGGCATTCGCCTAGGAGTGGCTACAGGTTGAAAACATGATTCCATACTTACAGAAGTGGCGAATTTACTTACACTTTAGCGATTTTGTAAGTAAAATGAGCATAAGTTTACTTACAGCGACACTTACAGAACACCCATTTTTTGACCTTTTTTACTTACAGGTTACTTACAAAGTGCCATTTTTAGGGCCAGTTTTACTTACAGAAAAAATGAAAAAAATCGGTGACCTGCATGAAAACTAGCCAGTTTAGGCATGGGAAGAAGCTCATCCAGGCTTGGATACCGGAGGAAGTTTTGTCCAAGGCATGCAATATTTCCATGAAAGGATTTACAGAAACAATAGTTGAGTCCTTAATTCTTTACATAAAAAGCAACAAATCAGACCTTGAATTGGCTATAGAAAGATATGAGGCCGTTACTTCTGAAGCAACAAGATTAAAAATACAGATTGATGAATTGACGAATAAAAATCTAGGGAATATAAAAAAAGAGATTCAAAATGATATTGTTTTTCGTATTAAGACCGAATCAAAGCAATTATCTGAAAAAGAGCGCCAAATGCTTTGGGACGGGAAGATAAAACCATTCTTAAAAAAGAAGATTTCAGAATCAGGCGCTCAAAGTGTTTTAGTCGATGAGCGTCTGCTTAACAACTTCTCAAAAAGTATGGGTATTTCCACTGGAGAACTGAAAGAAAAAATCTCCACTGAATTGGTGTAAGTATAGTGTAGTATAGTATAGTCTATTAGTATAGTAAGTAGTAAGTAAGGAGGAAAAGTTATGGCAAATAGGGAAAAATATCATGAAACATGGAAAAGTTATTTCCATATGCTTTCAAGAGAGGAGCTTTATAATTTTGATATTTTTACGCTTTCCGAGATGATTCTCTCTATTGAACATGCCATAAGCTACACCGAAGGGTATAGGTTTTTGCTCTTGTGCTTTGGGGATGATGGATCTTCAGAGAAGGCCAAGAGTATCATGCAGGATCTGGATGAGTACCTGCAACAGATCAAGGGCGTGCACAGGTTCAAGATAAATGAAAAAAAGAGAAAAGAAAATTTCCTTAATGGAAGAAATTTTTAGAGGCGGTAATTTGGATATTATAAAAACGGAATCAAGAATCAGGGCGGTAAATTTTTACATGGAAAATAAAAAATGGCTTGAAGAGCTTGCCCAGTTCGGGGACGATTACTCCCAGGCCATGGCAATGGTATACATAAAGACGGCAAAAGAAATCTTAAATAAAAAATAATTTCATTTTTTCTTTGAGTTGAATTTGATACACAAAAGTTTTGTTCAGAACAATGTGGCCTTTTTCAGCCGGGGGATTTCAACCGTTGTGAGAGTGCCCCGTACGGGTGGGCAAACTATATTGCAATGCACTAGGATAATTGACTTATACATTTTAATCATCTTCTTTTCATGGGCATCTACCGTGAAAAAGAAAGATTGGAGAAGGAAGTAAAATAT